>Ga0299914_10000107_pt1 | contig 47040 bp, 83 predicted proteins | sample RVTome_10_FD_201361 | JGI IMG/M metagenome (GOLD analysis project Ga0299914, IMG submission 201361) | Soil microbial communities from uranium-contaminated site in the Upper Colorado River Basin, Wyoming, United States - RVT153D57 (version 2) ... | reverse complement strand
GCGGCTGATGCAGCGCCAGCACCGCCCGCAGCGCGTCGAAGGCCAGCGGAACGAGGCTTTCCCGGCCGTACTGGCCCCGGCCGTACAGGTCCATCGTCTCGGCGGCATACGCATCGACTACCTCACGTGCGTCCATCGCTGTCCTCCGCCCAGCACGCAGGGTCACGGGAGCCGTCCGCGAGGTAGCCGATGATCTCGAACCCGGCGCGGCCGTCCCGCAACCCCGACTCCCATTGGGATGCCTTGAGTTCGCGCACCAGCGGCGCGAGCGCGTCCACGACGTGGTGCGCTTGGTTGAAGTTGTCGCACCGCTGGTGGACGGCGGCCAAGGCGGGGCAGCCGTGCGGCAACTCTTTGCCGTCCACCACGTGAACGGTGCAACCCCACGTGCACTCGTAGGTGTAGGTGAACGCCGCACCGGGCCTCTCACTCATAGCTGTCCATCTCCTGATCGACCATGCGGTCGTGATATCGGTCCGGGTCTTCGCCCTCGTGCTGGATCACGACGGGTCGCCGAACGTCTCGTTGAGATGTGCGGCGACACTCTTCGCGATCCGCTCGCGTATCTCCTCGCCGTCGGCGTCCCACGCCTCATCGACCAAGATGATCACCTCCGCGCCCTCCTGCCCCGAGCTGCCGACGACGTACCAACCCGCCGGGATGTACTCGGACGGCTCGTCCGGGTACGGCGTGCCAGGCAGGACCTGCTGCGCCCGGAACACGGTGTCCTCGGCGAGTGAGATCGGCCCCGTCACGACGCACCCTCAGCGGTCGCAGCCTCATCAGCCGCGTCCTGCTCAGCCTCGTACTGGGCTGTCTGCGCCTGCTCGTCCTGGTCCAGCGCGTCGATCACCCAGCTGGCCTCGGCCTTCGTCAGCTCCTTGCGGGAGCCGACGGTGCGGCCGATGATGTTGGCGACGAGCCCGAGTGCCGTGTCCCTGTCGGTGATGCCGTGCGCACGCATCAGCACACCGAGCTTCTTCTGTTGTGCGGCCGTGATCTCCTCCGGCGCGGCTTCGTCCTGTTCGGTCGCCTCACCGCTGGGCTCGTCGTAGCCGTCCTCTCCCGGCAGTGGTGGCCCGGCAGGCGTGGGCTGCTGTTCTGCGGGCGCTGGCTGCGGCTCAGGCGCGGCAGCGGGCACGTCAGAGGCTAGGGTGCTGCGCTTGCGCTGCGCGGTACGACGCTGCGGCTGCTCGGTCGTCTCGGCGGGCTGTGCTCGTTCGCCATCTTCCAACTCGTCGACCGACGCGAGGCCAGCGACCACGTCGGAGAACTTTCGTCGGCACAGTCGCGTGGTGGCACGCGCAACCAGCTTGTCCTCCGGGTAGCCACCCAGATCGATCTTGGCCTTGTGCGCCTGCTGCGAGGTGAACGACACCGTCGTCCACTCCTGCTCGCCGCGCCGCTTGCCCTTGACGACGCAGCGCGTGTCGGTGGTCTCCACGTATTCGATGAGGTGCCCGGCGGCGAGCACCTGCGCGCGCATCAGTTCGGCCGACAGGCCGGGCTTGCCCTTGATGACGTGGATGCCACGCAGCGCGGTCATCGGTTCCAGGCCCATCTCGCGGCCGGTGAGGATCGCGGCGGCGACGGCGGCCGGTCGGCCTCGCATCGCGTCGGGCACGAACTCGGTCTCGGCGATGTACTCGGACAGCCGGGCGATGTCACCCATGGCGTGCACCCATGAGTCGAGTTCGGACTTGGAACGTTGCGGCGCGATCTCGGTGCGCGACTGGTACGGGGTGAGTTCGGCGGTCATACTGCTTCCTCCTGGGTGATCTCAAGTCGTCGTCTCGGCGTGCTGGTCGGCGGGTCGAGTGGCGCGCCGACGAGGTCGCGGGAACCCTTGGCGGCCTTGGCCACCTGCGCGATGTACTGGAACTCGCGGAACTGCTGATGCCCCGCAGTGACGGGGATGAGATCAGCACCGTCGGCGCGGACGTGGATGGCGGCGCAGCCGTCGACCTCAGGCATCGGTTGCTCGCCGTCGCCGCCGCATTTGAATTCGGCATGACGGTAGGCACTGAGCTGCCACGCCGTCTCACCGAAGATGCCCGAGCGGCTGGTTTTGATGTCGCACAGCAGGCGACCGTGCCCGGGTATGTCGGCGATGAGGTCCGCCGTGCCGCAGTAGCCGACCGCATAGTTGACGACGGTGAACTCGGTCATCACGGCGACGACACCGAACGAGTCGATCAGGTGCACATACGACTCGACGTGCCCCGCCAGCTCGTCGGGGATCTCGACCTCTTCCCCGTTGACGAGCTTCTCGGCGAGCGCGTGCACGCGGGTGCCCTGCCTGGCCGCCCGGTCCCGGTCCTCATACCGTGCGCCCTTGAGCGTCTTCATCCGCTGCGACGGGGACAGGTCGGCGAGGTCGTCCCACCGGTCGACGGCATACTCGGCCGTCGTGTTCGCAGCCCAGTTGATGAGCGCAGGTTTGGGTACGCCGTCACCGAGGATGGTGGTCACGCCAGGCACGCGCTGCCCCGCTGCGTCTTTGTAGTGGTGCCCTTTCGCCGTCTCAATGCGGCGTATCGGGGCCTGGTAGACGGTCACTCGTTCTCCCCTTGTATGCGTTCCTCGAGGTCCAGCCGCATGTCGTCGGCCAGCGCCTGCCGATCGGCCCGCGACATCTGGCAGCGGCACCACACCCGGCCGCGCCACGCATACACGGGCAGGGCGTGGTGGGCGCAGGTGAGCAGCAGGCAGGTCCACGGCAGGGTGGTCACGCGGGTCATCACTGCCCACCCCTAGTAGGCCAGCCAGACACGAACGACCCGGGGATGTCGCACTCGGCCAGCCTGTGCGCGTCGTACTCGCCGTAGGCGACAAGCACGGACGGCGCACCTGCGTTCGCCTTCGCCCGTCGCCCGTCGCCATAGTGGAAGTGGATCCGCCCATGCAGGAACAGGAGAGCGTCAGCTCTTGACCAGATGTGCCTTACGAACCAGGCGGTCTCAGTGCGAGCAAATACCAGGGCGGTTCCAGTCCCATGGCTAGCGAGGCGGCCTATCCAGCGCACTGCCTCTCGGGAATATGGCGGGTTCAACCACACACGCCCCGCCCACTCCTGCGCTAGCCCGCAGTCTGGCCTGGCGATCATATGCGCAGCCGTCTCCCACGGCCGAGGCTCAGGTGCAGCGCACGGGTCGAGATCGAATGGGCCTAGAGCGCTGATGATTTCGGGCGGCGTCAGCCACGTATCGGAGATCATTTGGGCTGACTGGTGTCCTCCGATAGCAATCATTGCCCACCCCCAGTGGTTACGCGGGTCATGCGGTGGCCTCCCCAACAGGACAGCGCGGCCCGGGACACGCCCCAAGGTGCCCGGGTGTGCCGCAGCCGACCACGCCGAGCCGCAACCCCAGCGCGTCGGCATACCGCAGCCAGCTGTACACCGGCACCGCCGTGTGGCCCGCTTCGATCGCGCGACAGTCAGCAACGGGCATCCCGGCACGTTGGGCAGCGGTGATCAGGCTGACGCCGTGGGCTTCGCGGTACGCCTTCAGCTCGCGGCCGTGGTCCTTGACCCGCGCGGTGATGGTGGCGTAGGAGGTGATCGCGGTCATGACGCGCGCCAGGCTTTAATCTTGGGGTCAGTGTCGACCGTGACCGATTGGTTGACGCTCGGCGGCTGCACCGGCATCGATCGGCTCAGCTTCCACTGCGCCTCGGCGTGCAGCCACGACAGCAGCGCCACCTGCCCGCGAAGCTGGTCGTTGTCCTTGGCGACCCCGATGGCCTCACGCGCCGTGTCGCGCCGGATCTTGTCGGCCTGGTCTGCTTCCTGCTGCCAGTGCGCAGCCCACGCGCGGGCGGAGTCGAGTTGGCGGGGAAGCTTGCCGATCTCCGGCCAGCGCGCCATGATCATCGCGGCGTCGATGCGGTGGTGCGCGTCTTCCTCGCACCACTGACACTCGCGCACCAGGTACTCCGTCAGCGCCTCTACCTCGTCGCTCATGTGTGGTCCCCTCGGTATGCGGCCAGCACTGCCGCCTCGGCGGCGGACTGGAGGTGGCGGCCAGTGAAGTCCTCGTGTGCCCGCTCGCACGCCTGGGCCGTTGCCGTGGCGTAATCCCCAGGCGTCTTCGGCAGGATGTAGCTGCGGGCGACGCACCTGGATCCGATGCGCTGCTTGCGGCGGATCTCGACCAGCGGCCCAGCGGAGTTGCTGCGCACGCGGTAGAAGTACCCGGACGGGAGCTTCGGCGCTCCAACGATGGGCTCCCGATCAGTCATGCTGCTCTCCTCCTGGCCAGCCCATGGCGCGCAACTCGGCGCACGCACGGGCGGTGATGTCTGTCAGTTCGGTGGCGGTGCGCGCCGCGAACCGTCGGGACTCCTCGATGGCGTCGGCCATCTCGGACGCCTCCCCGTCCCTGACGGCGAGCAACGCCCGTGCCTCGTCGCGCTCTCGGGTCCGTTGGTCCAGCGCTGCCCCCAGCTCGGCGATGCGGCGCTGCGCCTGGTGTGTCACGCGGTTGCTGTGCTCGCGTGCGGTTCGCAGCGCGCTCCGCATCTGCACGACGTTGTCCACACTCACGCCGTCGCCTCCCGCTGCCAGCGGCCCCAGTCGAACATCACGAACTCCGCGCCGATCGGCACAACATGGGTGGTGGCTTCCACCAGCTCCTGCACAGCGCTCGAATCGAACGCGAGCATGCAGTGACCGGTGGGCGTGGTGAGGCTGAGGATCATGGAGTTGGTCTCCTGGTCCACCTCGGCCAGCACGTCGCCGTACACCTCGTCGCCGCCCCTGCCCGTGGCGAGTGCGTCCCGCAGCAGATCGCGCCCGATCACCCATGTCACTGGGCCGTGCACGCTGTAGACCTGCATCACCAGCACCATCGGCTCCTGGGAGCTGTACAGCCACCGCGCTTTGATGACGGAGAGTCCGAGCATGCCGTCGAGGACGCGATCCAGTTGGATGCTCACGTCGTCGCCCCTCCCTCGAACATGCGGTGCACCACTTCGGCATCCCGCTCCATCTCGTCCGCCTCTTGCGTCACGTGCCGCGCCTCGTCCTCGATGTGCGCCTCCCGCAGCAGTGCGGGCACGGTGGCGTCCCGGCGGTGGCGGTCCCGGATCCGGCCGACGGCCTCCATCGCGCGCTTCGCGCCGTCGCGCATCTCCCGTGTCCCGGCCAGCAGCTCCATCAGGTCGGAGCCGTCGTCGAGCGACCAGGCCATCACTCGGCCCTCCGTGTCGCGACGTCCTCGCCGTCAGCGATGAGCCGCAGCATCTCCTCGCGGGCAGCAGCCCGGCGCTCCTCCTGGCCGGGTGCGGGCCGTGGGCCGCGCTTATTGCCGCCGTGTTCGTTGATCATCACGCACCGCCCCACGTCGGTAGGGCAGCGGCGGTCACCGCGAGCAGGACCACCAGCAGCCCGGCGAGGGCGACCAGCACCCACGTCGCCACGCGATACTGGGGCGGCAGCAGCAGCACGCCCTCACGGTCGAGGATGTCCCGCACGGGGACGTGACGCTGGTGCTCCGCGCCCAGGGGTTGCTCGGCCAGCAGCAGCTCCGGGCGGTAGTACAGCCGCACTGCCGGGGGCCAGCCGTTCGCCTCGTCTAAGCGGACGGTCTCCCGTGTGACGGTCACGACGCACCGCCGAACAGGATCTCCGTGGTGATCGCGATCGGCCCCTCGATCAGGCGGATGATGATCTCGACGGCGAGGTCGTGGATGAGGTCGATCACGATGCATCCTCCAGCTGCGGCGGGATCTCGATCTCGCCATCGGTGAACCGGGAAGCGTGGTGCCAGAGGTCGGCGAGGGTGTTGTTCGCCTCGAACAGGGCGTTCGCCTGCTTGAGCGTCAGCCCGAGCAGTCTCCTGGCCGCGTAGGGGACCGAATGTGAGACTGTGCTGCCAGGGATCTGCACCTCATAGGCAGTCGCGCTGACAACCCGCGCACCACTGAGCAGGCACGCATGCCCTGCCATGCATCCCCTGGTCCCACAGTCGGACAGCCACCTCCCCTGGTCCCACTCCTCAGGGTGGGCGGTGACGTGCTCCAGTGTTTTCCGGAGCAATGCAACGTTGATCACGACGCCTCCTCCTCGGCCGCCTCACGGCACAGCTGCGTGCACCCGGCAATCACCTGCTGCTCGGCGTCATGCAGATCCCACTCGGCCTCGTAGACGTCGTCCGTGATGGGGCCGAAGATCAGCACCGTGAGGGCGTCCAGCACGCGCTCGATCACCCGTCGCAGCATGGCTCCTCCTCGTCGTCGAGGTGGTACAGCGAGTCGTCGGCCAGCGTTGCCAACCAGTAAAGGAACGCCTTCATCGCGCACCCCCTAGAATGTGCTCGACCGCGGCCGGGGCGAGGGTGACCAGGAGTCCCGACCAGCTCGGGTAATGCTCGACGATCGGCAGCGTGTGAAAGATGTTTTCCAGCGGGCCGACGATGATCATCCGCTTTCCGAGGGCAGCCGCGAGACCAAACTCGACGTGCCGACCGCCTTTGCCGCCGCCCCCCTCTGAGGTGAACGAGATGACTGTGTCCGCAGCCTCCAGGTCTTCGACGTCTGCTCGCGCGAACAGCGCGCAACCCTCGGGGTCAGCGGCGAGCGCTTCCGGGGTGAACGACTTCTCCAGCTCGCCGCCGTGCTGGTCTATCCAGCGTGACGTGACCTCATGTCCGTATGCGGTGAGTACATCGCGCACGCCGCGCATCTCGTCGTTCCGGCTGTACCGGGCAGCCAGGTAGATCTTCATCGACGCTTCTCCTTGCCACCTCGTCGGATCGCCTCGGCCAGCGCCTCCGGGCTCGGGCCGTGGCGCTTGAGCGCCTTCTCGACCTCGCGGTCACTGCGCTTGACGTCGCGCTTCTCAGCCATGGCGCACCTCGCTGTAGCTGTAGGTCCTGTTGGCCGCGATCTGCGCGGCGGCGAGCGCGAGAGTGGCGTGGACCTGGGCCTGCTGCTGCGCCCAGCGGGACTGCGCAAGGTAGCTCTGCTCCTGGGCGCTGCCGACATCGGCGGCGGCATAGTCGCGGATCGAGCTCTTCGCTGCTTCGATGCACGCCTCCGCCTCGCGGAAATGCTCCGATGCGTTCATCACCGCACCCCCAAGTTGATCCGGTGGGTCGCGTCGGCAGCCTCCGCCAGCTCGGACACCGCGTCGGCGATGACCACGGCCGCCCGGCTGCGCACCAGGTGCACGGCGTCCGCTTCCGTCAGGTCCAGCTCGGCGGCCAGGAGGTTCACCGACCACCAGTCGTACGGCCGATCGGCAGCGTCAGCCACGCCGACCTTCTCCGCGATCGTCATCGCCGTGACCGCGGCGTCGCGGGACAGAATCCGGGACGGTAGCCACGACACCGACCAGCGCGCGTAGCTGCGCGACGGGCGCTCCGCGTGGTGCACCGTGTCCGGGGACGTGATCGACGTGTCCGTGATGTGGAGGGTCATGTCGCACCGCCCTCGATGCGCGCCTTAACGGTCGCGATGCCGAGCTCGGTCTCCAGCCTCTCCGCCGCCGCCAGCGTCATGTACAAACTCATCAGCGGGTAGAACCCGAGGTCGCCGCTGATGAGCACCTTCCCCTCAACGGCGCGCGCCGACACCTCCAGCTCGCCATGGCTAACATGCAGGTGCGCGAACTGTGTCGTGTCCTTGGTACTCTGTTGATCAGTCACCGGGACTCCTTCCAAGTTGAACCGGTGGTGGCGGGTTCGGTGTCTGGGCACCGGGCCCGTTTCTTCGTGGTGACCCGGTAACCGCGCTTGGTTGCGTCCTCGCGCGGTTACCAGGGGCTAGGTCCCGGCCGTGGCAGCCCAAAGAAGCGAGTGCTCTGTGGCACGGCCGGGGGGTCTCATGGGGTTCGTGCCTTCTTGGGCCGTTCGCCGGCCAGCCAGGCGTCGAGCCATTCGGGCTTGTAGCGACGCTTGCATCCTGCGGCGCGCTGCGAGGACCGAACCTCACCCTTGCGTGCCGCTTCGAGCAGCGTCTCCGGGTGGCAGCTGGCGTACGTCGCCGCCTGCGAGGTCGAGAGGTAGTCGGTCATGCCGCACCCCTCACTTGCGCGGCGGCTTCGTCGGCTTCGGCGGCGGGTGCGGTCGTTCGGGCTCGGGATGCCGCGTCGGCCCCTTTCGCTCCCACGCGGGATCTTTCGCCATCTGTCACCTCGCTCAGCTCGACACCTAGTGCGTTGGCGATCAGTTGCAGCGTCTCGACGGCGGGCGTGTTGTAGCCCCGCTCGATGCCGTAGAGGTGCTGGTAGGAGATTCCGACCCGGTCGGCGAGGGCACTGCGCTTGAGGCCCTGCCTCGTACGCGTCGCCTCAAGCCGGGGATGGGGCGGATATTTCGCCTTACTCATGGACGTCACTTTATGTCTCTTCCCATCTCTTTGCAAGGCTGGGGGTTGCGTCTCTTTGAGTGAAGAGATATAAAGAGACACGAAGAGAGGAAGGCACCCATGAGATATCGGCCGAGAAGATCAACGAGGGGGCCGTGCTCACGCGTGGACATCCGACGCCCGATGCGTCAAGATGTGCACGTGAAGGAAAGAGATGTGAAGAGACTTGCCGACGCCGTGACCGACCGGCGTGGCGAGCTGGGACTGACGCAGGAAGAGTTCGCCGATCAATGCGGCGTCAGCCTGCCGACGATCCAGCGCATCGAAGCTAGGAGGATCACGCCGCGTGCGACGACACTCGCCGGGCTTGACCGAGGCGCGCGGTGGAAGCAGGGCAGCGCGCGCGCCACACTCGCCGGCGGTAGGCCGACACCCATCGGCGGACCCAGGCCACTCGCGGACCTGACCCGTCAGGAGGCGATGGACCGCGCCGCCGAGGTTGCTCGCGCCGAAGGAGACGAGGCGGGCACAGACTTTATGCTCAAGTGGGCGCACGAGGTGATCAAGGCACGAGAGGCCGAAGATCGCGACCAGTCGGTGACACCGGGTGACCCGGAGATCTCCAGGTCATAACGACATTCGGCCAACTGGTCCCTACTCTGGAGTAGACAGACAAACGGCGTGAACTCGATCATCTGGACACCATAGAGTGAGGAGTGCAAATGGCCCAACCAATCGGGGGAAACGCTCTAATGCTCCGCACCCATCTGCCCTACGCCTATGCCTTCCTCGCCGGCACATGCCTCGCCGTCATGACGTCGGTCCTCATTCAGGTACCCGAGCTGATGAACCCGTTCAACGTTCGGATGCTGCTGATCTGCGCGGCGATCGTCGCCTCCACGCTCACCGCGTGCCGCTGGATCAGCGCCCAGTTCCGTGACCTCAGGGCGGAGATCCGCCACGCATCGATCGCCGACCAGGCGGAGGACATGCTGAGGGGACCGCATGGCATGGGCTGAGCCAGTCGCCGGGGGGTTCCGGGGTCGCTACCGCGACGCCAGCGGGCGGCAACAAACGGTGCTCGACGGCGGGCTGCCGTTCGGCCGCAAGCGCGACGCGCGCGAAGCCGCGACCGAGGAAGAGGTCAAGGCGCGCCGCCGCGCCAAAACCAAGTCGCGCACGTCCGCGAAGCTGACATGGGGCGAGTGGTGGGATCGGATCGCGCCCGACAGGGAGACCGGGTGGAGCGACACGGCCCGCACGGAGCAGGGCTACGTCGACGTGCACATCCGGCCCCACTGGGACAGCGTGCCCCTGAATCAGATCGAATCTGCCGACGTTCGCAAGTGGGTGCGGAAGCTGATCAAGACGCGAACGAAGAAGGGCAGCACGCTCGCGCCCACCACGGTCAGGCGGATCTTCGGAGTGTTCTCCATGTCGATCCACGCGGCGATCGACGAGGAGATCCTGGAGTCCTCGCCGCTGGTGAAACCGGGCCTGCCGGAGGTGCCGAAGCAGCCGAAGCAGTACACCACCCACGCCTCGCTCAAGCCCTACCTGACGGAGCTGCGTCCCGACTATGCCCGCGCGGTGGAGTTCCTGTTGGAGACCGGGCTGCGCCCATCCGAACTCGGCGGGCTGCATCACACGGAGGTCGAGGACGGGTGGTTGATCGTGTGGCATGTGCTGGTCGACCGCACCGGCAAGATCAGGCCGTGGCCGAAGAACAAGCGGGTCCGCAAGGTGCCGCTGACGGAGCGCGCGATGGAGATCGTCGCGGCGGCCATCGACGGCAGGGACATGACGCTCGGCTGCGGGCTGGAGCACACCGACGGCAGGACGTGCCGGAGTGAGCTGGTGTTCCGCACCGACAGGGAGCGACCGGTGTGGCCGCACAACCTGCGGCAGCGGCTGGCGTACGTCGCCGAGTCGAAGGGTCTGGAGTACCGCGCGCCCTATGCCGCCCGTCGAGGCTTCATCACGTGGGCGGCTCCGGGCGTCGACGAACTCGCCTTGCAGAAGATCGCCGGACATTCGTCGCGTGATCAAACTGCGGGGTACCATCAGTTGACACCTGAAGAGCGGGAGCGGCTGCGGTCGACTCGGGGCAAGATCACTGCCCCTGGGGCAGACTCTGGGGCACACCTCGACCAAGAGCGACTGGACGAGGCTGGCGTAGACCCCCCAAAGACTGGACGTTGACCAGGGGAAACACTGGCTAACGCTGGACCGGGCTGGAATTCACGGGTATTCACAGAACCCCAGGTCAGGCCGTAGTGTGCACTATTACCAGGTGCAAGCCATTGTGCTTCTGACCTGCGGATCTGTCCATGATCACGGGGCAAATCCGGGGCAGAACTCCTCGTTGATCTACACGGGGATGGCCGTTTATGGCAGTCGATCATCGCCCGTAGTAACCTCCCCTCCCATGAGCCGCGAAGCGACCGAGACCCCAGGCAGGGCCCGCTGCATCCACTGCGGCAGGGATGTCACCACCCGTGGCGGCGTGCTCCTCGCCCACGGGCGTCCGCTGGAGCGACCAGACCGCAGCGGCGAGCCTCAGGTGGAGCCCTGCCCAGGCTCGCGCACGGTGGCCGATCGCGACATGTGACTCCGGGCTGGCCGGGTGCGCGACTCCACATCCCCCCGGCCGCCCGGTTCCCCTGGGCACACGAAAACGCCCCGCCCTTCCCGGGGTGGGGAAGGACGGGGCTGCATGTTGCGAGGCGGAACCCGATAGGGGCCAGGCTCCGGCAGGGAGACTACGCGGCGGGCAGTGTGCGGGACAGGGGCCAGCTACACCACAGTGATGCTGGACTCCGTGAGCGTGCCGCCCGCGTGGGCATAGACGGTGTACCGGCCGGGCCGCAGGTTGGGGCAGCGTCTCTTGGCCCACGTCTGCACCGTGCCACGGGCCTTGACGTGGTCGATGAACGCGGGCTCGGGGGGGCTGTCACCGATTGACATGTGGACGGGGAAGCTATCCACGGGCAGCAGGACCGAGATCCACGCGCCGGGGCTGACCTTCTGCTGCATGGTCACGCCCCCGTCGCGGAGACGGTGAGAGTGCCCGCGACCCGCACGACGCGTTCGTCGCTGGTCGCGGTGCTGGCTTCGATCCACACCTGCCAGTCCTGGGCGGCGAGGTCGAACGTCGTCACTGCGTCGCCCCGGTCGGGGCCGACCATAATCTCGATGGCCTCACCGATGGATGCTTGGTACCGCGCGTGAGCCGAGTCGATTACCGTGGCGACGTTCCAGTCGCCGTCCAGCGGCTCTACCCCGGCATTGGTGAACGCGACCCGATGCAGATCGAGGTCCGCGACCGTGAAATTCAGGTCCGCCAGGGGCACATATATGTATTCCCTGCTCAGCGTCGGTTTCGAAACCACGGCTCCTCCTAGGTCTGGGGTTCTCCGGCCGCACCGTGGCCGAGTCGGGTGTCCACGTCGCCGTGGCCAAGCTGGGTGTCCACGTCGCCGTGGCCGAGCGCGGGCTCACCGGCGGTCCGGTCGACCGTCTCGGGGGTGAGCGCCGCGCGGGTCACCATCACCGGGTCGACGGCGGTCCTGGTGATCGTCTCCACCGTCACCGCACCGTGAGCGAACACGGGGGCGAGGGCGACGAAGTCGAGGTTGACGAGGACGGCTTCGGGTTCCACCACGGTCGGCGAGCCCGCCGCGTGGGCATGCGCCGCGTCCGCCGGTGTGATCACGTGCGCTTGGGTGATGCTCGGCTGGTCTGCGGTGTGCCCATGGAGAGCGTCGGCAGGGGCTAGGTCACCCTCGGAGGTCAGTGCGGGCTGGGCGGCCACGTGAGCATGGCTGGCGTCGTCCACCGTCAGGGCGTGCACCTGGGACACCGTGGGCTGCCCCGCCGTGTGTGCATGGCCGGCGTCGTCGGGTGTGACCACGTGCGACTGGTCGACCGTGGGCGACTCGGCGGCGTGGCCGTGGCTGGCGCTGTCCACGGCGAGCACGTGCACTTGGGTCAGCGCCGGCGCGTCCGCCGTGTGCGGGTGGGCGGCGTCGGCCGTCGTCAGGACGTGGGTCTGGGTGATCGTCGGCTGGTCGGCTGTGTGGCCGTGTGCCGCGTCGGCGGGGGTGACGTCCGTGCCGGACGCCGCCGCGGGCTTGACCGCGACCAGCGCCGCGATCTTGACCATGCCCGCCGAGATGGTGCCGCCGGACGCGGTCTGCACACCCGTGGCGGCGGGGATGCGGTACTCGGTGGAGAGCACCGCCGTGTCTTGCACCTCGGTGTACCCGGTCGGCGGGGTTGTGGTGCTGCTGCTCGTCCTGGCGAGAATGTGCGCCAGGAACGGCTCGGTGACGGTGGTGACCGTGGTGCTGGGGTAGGAGGCACCGGCGGACGAGTTGGTGTTGGTGGCCTCGATCGGGTCGCCAACGGCGAGTCCACCAGTGATCAGGATGCAGTGCCCGAGGTTCCAGATCGTGCTGGAATGCGTGGCGATGTAGTTCCCGGTGTCGGCACCAGCCAGCCGCTTCCACGCGATCTTGAGCTTTTCGGCACCATCAACTGCGGCCACGATCTGGGTGAACCCGGTCGGCCACGTGATGGTGGGGTTGACGGACGGGTCCCACTGCTCGATCGCGAGCAGTGCGATGTCCCCCGCCGCCGAGCCCGCAGGAACCGGAGTCGTGGTCGTCGAGGAGAAGCTGTCGCCGCTGCCCGAGGTGGAGCTAGACCGATATGCGACGGCCACCGGTCAGCCTCAGAAGTCCCCGAGGACGCCCCACATGGGGCGCAGGCTGGCGCGGAAATCCTTCGCTGACGCCAGGCCGCTGGCCCCGGTGTAGATGCCGTTGAGTTGCACGGCATCGGCGGCGAAGGCCCGCAGCGCGTCCTTCTCCCCGATCGAATAGCCGATGAAGGTGCCCGTCAGCTGCGCGTCCGTGTAGGCATCCAGCTCGGTTTTGAACTGGACAGCCCGGCGGAACGACCGGTTGATCGACACCGCCAGATCGCCGACGATGCCGTCAATCGAGTCCTTGTTCTTCGGATAGCCAACAGCCATGATGGTCCCCCTCTTAGCTCGGGTCTGCGAGTTCGACTTTCCAGCTACCGACGTTCGCCGTGTTGCCGGACGTCAAGGCCTGGGACGCGCAGGTGGTGACATAGCGGAGCAGGTCGGTCGCCCCGCCCGTAGCGAGCACCACATGGTTACCGGTGCCCGTCGCGACGACGGACGCCCCGTTCTGCGCCGCCACCGTGACCTTGCGGCCGGAGGTGTCGCCGTCGGCGATGGTGAAGTCGCCACCGCCGTTGCCGGGGGTCAGCGTCACCGGGCCAACGAGCGTCACCGCTGCGATCCCGGCATAGTTCGCGGGCTCCGCGCTGGTGACATACAGCTCGTCGGCCAGCGCGATGGTGTCGAGCGCGGCGTCCAGCACCGCATCAGGAACAGCCTTGGCCATGGGTCAGTCCTCCTCGGTGACGGTGTGAACAACGCTGTCCGGCTGGATATCGTGATCGGCCATGGTCTCCCTACTTCCTGAACGTGCAGGTGATCTTTTGCGTGGCGACGGGGTCCTTGACCACGGGGCACACGAGGCGCACCGCCGGGACGGGCGTCACGGTCGTGGTGGTCGGCGGCAGCGTCGAGGTCGGCGGCGGCACGGTGCCCGACGTCGTGTTGGTCGTGGTGGTCGTTGGCGGGGCCACCGTGGTGCCTGAGGTCGTAGTTGGTGGCGGCACGGTCGTGGTCGGCGCGGGCTGCGCGTTGAGTGTTGAGCCTTGGTCCTGCTCGAACCACCGCTTGCGGCCGTCGCGCCAGTCGACCAGGACGTTGCCGCCGGTCCAGTCGTCCCAGCTGACCTTGGCGTATCCCTGAAGCACCGTGAGGAACTGCCACGGCCCGACGTACTCGTTGTTCGACCAGTGGTTGTTCTGCTCGAACGCGATCCACTCACCGACGGTCATGTCCTTGTACGGGCTGCTCGGACCCGCCCCGCCGCTGTTGGAGATGATGGCCGTCCGACCCGACGCCTGGGCGGAGTAGTTGGGGATCTTGGTCGGGTCCATCGTGAACTTGTTGTTCGTGATGTTGACGTTTCTGACGGACCAGCGGCAGTCGTGGAAGTACGGCTCAACCTTGTTGGAGCCGTCCGCGCCGAAGACGCTGGAACACTTCTCCGCCGTGACCACGCCCGGATTCACCAGGGTGCAGTTACCGGTCGGGCCGTCCGTCGACGAGCAGTACCGGTCGGCCGCCTCCCACAGCACCACGCCGCCCCAGTTGTTCTCCAGCAGGTTGTTCTCGACCCGGAAGTCAACCTGGCCGGGAACCTGATCAGGCACGCGCGGGTCGAAGCCGGATTCGCTGATGTACAGCGCGCCCATCGGGAAGTTGTCGTTGCGGTGATTAAAGCCCTTGACCCACATGTTGTCGCGCAACACGTTGTTGCGGATCACGGCGTTGTACGACTGCTCGTAGAAGATGCCCTCGTCGTCGTTGTGCTCGATCAGGTTGCCCTCGATCAGCAGGCCCGCATTGTTGTGGTCGGCCCACACGCCAGCGCCGCCGTTGTGGTGAATCCAGTTGTCCTTCAGGAGCAGGTTCTTGTTCTCCCAGAACTTCATGCCGCCCGAGCATCCGCACCCGGGATCGTCGCCAGGCGTGTTGCCGGTGATCTCGTTGCGCACGATCGACAGGCCGTCCACATCACAACACCCGTTGATCGCGTACTGCGATCCGTTCTCCAGGCAGTTCTCACTGATCAGGCCATTGTCGGAGCCCATGATGCTGGCCCCGCCATTGTCGTGAATCCAGTTATTCGACACGGTCCAGCCTGGCTCGAAGGCGTTGTTCACCAGCCCCTGCTGATCGGGCGCGGGGAAGTAGCGGATTTCCAGGTGCTTGACCGTGACATTCTCCGAAGTGCCGTCCGGCAGCGACCCGAAAGCGAACCGGTTGATGTTCTGCCCGCCCAAGATCGCACCCGGAGCACCGAGGAAGGTGGAACCCTTGCCCGGCTTGATCTGCGAGTACTGGTCCTCGCCGATGCGGTGAAGGCCCGGGGCGAACCAGTAGGTCGCGCCCGGCGTGGAGAACGTCGGGTTGTTCCACGGCGCGGTCCAGCTCGAGTTGTCCCCCGCCGGGACGACAATCGCGCCCTCCGGCGGCGTGGCGGGACCGTCCAGCAGCGCCGCGTTACCGCACACCCTCACGGGCGGGGTAACCGGCAGCGTTGACGTGTCCAGCGATGCCGCAGCCACAGTGGGCGCGGCATCTTCCTGCGTCACGGCGGCCGTGACAACTCCCCCAGCGACAAGTACCCCAGCGAGAGCGGCCACAACCGCGCGGACGCTCATGACTCGTTCGGGTCCGTGTTCTTCGGCGCGAGATACGCACCCACGGTGCCGAGCACCAGGGCTACCGCCGCACCCAACTCCGGGGTGATGTCCAACCCGAACGACCCGGCGAGGACCACGACGGCCCCACCGGTGATGCCGCCGAGTAGTGCGCCGAGCGCCTTCGCTACCTTGCTCATGCCTGCTCCCTACCTGAGATGCTGATGTCCACATCGACGACGCCCGACTCGAGCGCCGCCATGGTGCCCTTCCTCGCCGCCGCTTCGACCGCGACGAGGTCGACCTGATCCATGTCGATCTGGCGCACGACCTCGAGCAGCGCGGCGATCCGCCCGGCCTGCGCGGCGACGGCACGCTCCACCCGCTCCGAAGCCTGACGGCCACGCCACGCGTGCTTGACGGCATCGCCCAGCGCGTACAGCACCTTCAGCTTCTTGTTCGTCGGGTCGTTGTACGGGCTGGGAACCGAGTCCCGGTTCAGCAGCTCCGTCGCGGTCGCCTTAGCGACCCGCTCGACGTCCTCCTTGGACAGTGGCATGTCGTCCTCCTCGTTGACGAGCGAGATGAAGCGGTCCCACGGGAACGCCCCGGGATCCCAATGCGATGTGCTGCCAGGAAAGGCGATCCGCATGTCGTTGTGACCGCAGATGCCCTTCTCGCCGGCGCGGATCTGCGCGATCGTCAGATACCGCATCGGAATGTCGTAGGCCAGGCAGAGCTGGCGCACCAGCGCCGCCGCGCGGGCGAGCATGAGCTGGTGATCCTCGTCGTCCCAGCGGGACAGCAGCCCTTCCACCGGGTCGCACAGCTCGACGCCGATGGAGTTGGTGTTGGTGCCGTCGTGCCACGCGATCGTGTGGTCGTAGACGCACTGATACTCCTCGCACGGATCGACCACGTAGTGCGCGGAGGAAACGTAGGTGGGGTTCTGGAAGTAGTTGGCCACGGCTCGAGCGCCGCCGCAGTAGGTGCGCGACACGGTGCCGTGGATGACGACGCGCTCGATCACGTCCTGGCGGCCGCCCTGGTACTTGGCCGGAATGTACTCGGGTGACGGCGGCGCGGTCATGTCGTCTCCTGGGGTGTACAGGTGTAGTGGTGCTGATCGTCGTTGGGTGTCTTATCGGTGCAGGTGTAGGTGACCCCGCTATCCGGGTCGGTGAACGTGAACGACTCGGGGTAGCCCGCCGAGCCCTGGGGTCCTTGCTCGCCGCGCGGCCCCTGCTCCCCCTGCGGCCCGGCAGGGCCTTGCGGACCAGCGGGACCGGTTTCACCCTGGGGACCTTGCGGCCCGGTCTCGCCCAGCTCACCCTGCGGGCCAGAGTCGCCCGGCTCCCCGGCCTCCCCCGGCGGCCCAGGTTCCCCCGGCAGGCCGGATTCACCCTGCGAACCCTGCGGGCCAACCGGACCCCGACGCCCATCCGCGCCCGGAGGGCCAGCCGGACCCGGCGGACCAGCGGGGCCACGGGGACCCGTCAAACCCGGCTCGCCCGCCGGACCCATCGGGCCCTCGGGGCCAGCGATGATCGACTGCTTCACCTCGTGCGAAGAGCGGCACACGCCAGCCTCATGCAGCGCGCTAGCCACCTGCGTGTCCTGCGCGCACAACGTCAAGATCCGATCCGACTGCGTGCCCGACAACGCCTCCAGCTCGTCCAAGCTCTCCGACGTCCGCAACCCATCGAGCGCGAACACCGTCCAGACCCCGATGCCGAGCAGGCCCAGCAGCACAACCGCCACCACCGCCGTCGAGACGCGCGCCAGCCGCTCAACCATTACCCCTACGCCTCCCCAGCCGTCGCAGATCCGAAAGCTCGGGCAGGGCCTCGTCGTCCCACTCCGCCGCCAATGAGTCCGGCAGCGGCGGCAACTGGTCGCGCTGCCCGCGCTTCGCCGCCCACGTCTGCACCTCGAACGCCCAATCCAGCAGGTCCAAATGGATCGGCTCCATCCGACGACGCCAGCGATAGGCGGCGACGTAGAGTCGATGCTTGGACACAAAAATCGCAGCGATGATCGTCTGGGCGAGCACGATCAAACCCGCAAGCACACCTACGGGGCCTAGATCCATCGCGCACCCCCAGCCACGTCAGCCATCGCATCCGACCGGCCCCCTCGTCGGCGCGACTCCCCAGCTGGACACCGGTCACCGCTCCGACTCGCGCATGGGCTGGCCCTCCATGCGCTTCGCCACGTCGATCACCGGCAGGGTGGACGGGTCGCGCGGCGACTCGGCGGGCACCTGCGTGGGTCGGAGCTTTGCAAGCTCCGCTTCCAGTGTGGCGACGCGTTCCTCCATCGTGCGAGGCTGAGACATCGAACCTCCCTATACCGAGGGCTTGATTCCGAGCCCGTACAGCTCGTAGATCGAGCCGGTGCCGAACTGCCACGTGCTCGGCAGTCCGACCTGGATCGACGTCACTGGCGCGGACGAGGGGTTGGCCCAGTGGCCGAACGCCTGCGAAACACCCAGGCGCGGGGTGCTACGGAACGCGCCCACGCCAAGACAGACCACGGCGAGGTTTCGCGTGTAGCCGAAGAAGGTCAGCTCCACATTGGAGTTGTTGATGCCGAGTACGCCCATGTCCATCACGGAGGACGAACCGCTCGAACCTTGCGAGTTCGTGCCATCGTCCAACCACCGCTTGTTGAACCAGGCGTAGTTCCCAGCGCCGGAATCGCCATTGAAGTTGACGACGATGTCCCGGGCGTTGGGCCCGGTGTCGCCCGCGACGTAGCCCTTGATCAGCAGCTTCAGATCCTGATACCACGCAGGGATATTGGTCAGCGACATGCCCCCCGCCGGGATGGCCCCCTGATCGAGGAGGTTCCAGCCGGAGCCCAGCCTGGTCTGGCGGCCCAATTCGTCAACCGAGTGCAGCTCAACGAATCCCGAGTCACGAGCCTTGGCGTACAGTCGTGCGGCGGTGGTGCTCGGCGGGTTCGGATCCCCGGTGCCAGTGGCAGCCTTGAATGTCGCGACCAGCCCGGCCCAGTTCCTGGAGGCTCCCAGCGTCCTAGCCGTTGTCGCGGCACCTGTAGCGGTGACGTTACGCGCCGATATGAGGGCCGAGGTGTGATACACGTCCGCGAACGAGTCCATGCCGAAGGCAGTGTCCAGGTGAGAGAACGAGTTGTCAGGGTCGAAAAAGCTAACCCAATCGCCGCCAGCCAAGTCGAGAGCGTGCACGGCGAACCACAGCTCATCGGCCTGCGTGGTCGTAGCGGTTGTACCGCTGCTGACCAAAGCCGACTCCAAGTTCGTAGTCGCGGTTTGGTCAAGCGGAGACGTCATGGCGATGCCGGAGTACTCCTCCAAGTGCAGAGCCCGCCAGGCGCTGATGTTGGTCGTGAACGTCTCGTTACCGCTTCGCACAGCCGCGTTGCTGATCGAATACAGCGACGTTCGCAGCGCCCCCCTGGTAGAGGTGGCCACCAAGGTCCACCCTGACGCTGTGATTGTCGGCGGTGAACCGCCTGATGTGGCCTTCACCGTGACGATAGCGAGTAAGAGGTTCCCCTTCGCCGTGGCCGACGGCCATGCGATCGTGTGCGAGGTGCCAGAGTTGAAGAAGTTCTTCTGCGCGCCCTGTCTCCGGTTGGGTTCCTGAAACCCGGGGGACTGCGCGCGGAACTCCGCCATGTCGTCCTCAAGTACGGAGTTCCCGAACGTGACCCTGCCGGACACGGTGACATTCGCGCGATTCGACACCGGGTCGTGATCCAGATAGAAGCCCGAGTCCTCACCGTTCCAGTACTGGATCGGCTTGCTTGCGTCCCCGATCTCCGCGCGCCAACCCGTCTGCGCCGGGGAGTAGAACTTGGTGGCGGTCAGCTCAATGACGTCCAGCTTCTCGGCCGTCACCGAGTTCGCGCCCAGCTTGTCGGTGATCACCGACTCCGTCGCGATGTCCGGACTGTTGACCTGCCCCAGCTGACCGGACGCCTCGGCTGACGCAGCGGCGGAACCGTCAAGATCCCGGGCGATGATCACCGCGTAGTAGGTGGTGCCCACGGCGAGAGAACCGCCGCCGGGCAGCGACCGCAGCGCCACCAGCGTGCCGTTCGTTTCTGTCGCCAACGTTGCGCCGGACGGGGTGAAGCCGGTGGTGTCGCTGAGGTGCACCTCGTACACCACGGGGTCGTTGTTCTCGACGCCGTCCCACTTCACGAATAGGGAGCCGATGCCGCCCGTGATCGTCGGGGTCGGGGACGAATCCGGGGGGAGGCCGTCCCGCGGCGGCGGCACAGTGTCCGGGTCGAGGTAGCTGCCGTCGATAACCGGGGCCGTGCCGACAACATCCCGCACCACCCACTCGGTACCGGTGTCTTCCGCCCACACTGCTTCACGCTCGCCGTCGCGCACGCCCTCGGCGAGCACCGTTCGCAGCGACTGCGACACCCGAGCCTCGATCGGCTCCTCATCGTCGGCCGCATCGTCGAGCCTCACGGAGGCGAACAGGTCATCGGAGAGCGGATACACCCGCAGCGTGTCCCCATCGGACAACGCGGCAGCGAGAGTGGCAGCGAGGGTAACGGTCTCCGCATCGGGGTCGATCGTGGTGTAGTCGAGGATCGCGTCCGTCTCTACGACCTGGAGCTGGCCGCCAGTCTCCTCGAGGTCGGCAGTCAGCGACACCGACAGCACGGACGCACCGATAGCCGCGTCGGCGACGAGGTGGCAGCCGTATCGCTCCACCCACACGGTTTCGACCCGGCCACTCCTCATCGCGTCCACCGGTAGTTCCGCAGACTGCCTCGGCGTTTCCACGACACGCGCCGGTTCACGCCCACGCTCATGCTCTCCCCCGCTGTCAGTGGAATGGTGAACTGCTGCAAGCGGAACTCGATGTGCTCGCCCTCCAGCTCCCGCGCCGGGCCGGTCGCGAAGGTATTGCCGCCCACTAGAACGCCCACCCTGTCGCCCTCCTCGAGATGCGGAATCACCAGCGACTCGAACTGGACGTTGGTTTGCACCGCGGCCAGATCGGCAAGCAGCCGTTCCCCGCGCCGCTCCATCTCCGTCTCGCTCTGCGTCTCCAGGCCGTCCTCGACGTGCACCATGTGCCGCATGACTCCGTTGCGGCGGAGCCGCCACGGCGACAGCGGATGGGACGCCCCGGGCCTGGCCACCACCCGCATGTTGCGGTTGTCCGTCAGCTCCACCACGTTGCGCGTCTGGCTGATGTCGTAGGAGATGTTCGGCTTCGACAGCAGCGTCCCGGTTGGCCCAGACTTGAACAGCCACACACGGTTCTGCGGGAACCGGCGTAGCCGGGCGCGGCCGCGGCCGTCGTAGAACAGCTGCCAGTCGCCGTACCGGGCGATCCGCGACGCCACCAGCCACGCCTGCTTGTGGCGATCCAAACTCCACCGGGCCTTCAGCTTCTGACTGAAGCTCGGGAAACTGAAGCGCCGTTCGCCGATCGCCTCCAGCACGTCCCGGATCGCCGCGGTGCGCCTCTGCCCCTTCCGGAGCGTCATCGGCGTCCACAACAGAACTGGATCCATGCCAAGGACTTCTTTGCCCTCGCCCCTGATCGTCACCTGATCGCCGTCCTGCGCTAGCCCGGTGAGCGCGCCCCAGAACACGGGCACATCCACCCAGTCGGCACCGTCGGCCAGGTCATCGACCCACACGCCGTAGAGAACGCTGACGAAGTTGTCCGCGAACGCACTCTCCGAACCTGGAGCATCGGGCAGCCACGCCTGGTCCTTGCGCGGCAACAGCACTGTCAGATCCAGTGACCTCACCGGGCCCGACCCGCTGCCCTGGTTCCGGGCGAATACCCAGCTTCGCCCCGACTGTGCGGCGTCCACCTGCACCGAGCCGGACAGGATCTTCCCCTGGAACGAGGAAATGATCTTCTCGTCACGGTCATGGATGCGCGCCAGCACTCGGATGCGATGCGACGATCGCAGCGTCGCCTCGTACGCCCGCTTGTCAGCCGTCGACAACCCGAGGTTGATCACTCGGGGAACTCCGCGATCTGCGACACCTCGACGGACACCTGGTGGCGGCGCAGGTGCGAGTCCGTGTGTGTGCCGCCCGCCTGGCCCAGCTGCACCGGGATGTTGACGTCCCCGAACACGAGCCGCCACCGCCTGCCGACGTTCTCCGGCAGCTTCGCCCACTTCCAGTTGGCCAGGAACCCCACACTGTTCGGGTCGTCTAGGTCGTTCTGCCCGACCACGCCCGAGACCGTGCCCTCCAGTCCACGGATCGCATCCACCACGATCACCGGGGATCTCCGGCCGATCGGATAGAACGTGGCGCTCGACTCCCCAACCTGAAGATCAGGCATCTCGGCACCGCGGATGCGGATCCTGCGCGGCAGGCTGGCCGGCGCATGCAGCTGGTCGTAGTCGTCGACCAGCCAGATGCCACCCACCTCTGCCTCGGAGAGGTCTGGGGTCATCGTGACGGTGGCGTTGGACTGGCTGTGCTTCAGCTTGCCGACGTCCAGCGTGACCGCCTCGACCTCGCACGTGTGCGAGACGTTGTTCTGCACGCCGTACCAGACCATCGAGTAGACGATCGGGTCGCCGCCCAGGCTGACCTCTGCCGGGTCGATACGGTCGAACACCCTCTCCCCGTCAACCATCAGGCAGAACCAGTCTGGTGACGAAACCCCAGCTGCGCGGTTCCAGGTGAGCTTCACACCTGGGGTCTCGTCGACCACCGTCAGTGCCGTGACCGGTGATGGCGCGGCGGAACGGACGAAGGTGAACGTCGCGACGTCGGTGTACCGCACCGGGTCGCCCGGCGTGCCCTCCCGATCGACCGTGTCCCACGACCACACCCGGAGTCGGTACTGCCGCCCCGTCCGGCGAATCAGGCCCTTCGGGATATTGAAGCTGTGCGCCACCCCAGCGGACTCGGCGGCAGCGAACCGGGGCTGATCCCACAACGTGACGAAGTTCCCCGTGCCGTCGTCCTCCATCAGCCGATAGGCGAGCGCCTCCTGGGCAAGAGCCGTCAGCGTCGTCGTGATCGTCGGGGTGGTCTCATCCACCGTGCCGCCATCGAGCGGCGAGTCGACCGTGAACACGCCCTTCGCGTCCCGACGGAACTCCTCCACATCCGACCACGGCGAAATCTGCCCCGGCACATCCTTGGTCCGCACCTGCCAATACCGGGTCGCGCCACCAGCCACGCCCGCATAGGCCGTGGTCGATAGGTCCAGCTGTTCCTCGTCGGAGACCACCCAGCCTGAGTCGAACTCGTTCGTAGACAGCTGGCCGCCAGAGCCGATCGCCGACGACGTGGAGATCAGTACGCGCAGCTCGGCCTGCTCGTCGCCCTCCCGGTCGCGGAAATTCCACGTCAGCACCGGATGGGAGACGGACACCGAACGTCCGCCCGCCGGGGCAAGATCAGTCGGCTCGAGCGGAGCCCGGTTCCACTGGATCTCAAGCTGCGGCCGGAACTCCGGCGTAGCCGACTCCGACGAGTGGATTCGCTTCGTGCCGTTGGTGTTCACCTCGAGCCGAATCCCGGCATAGTCGGCACCGGCGGCGACGTCGGCCATCATCAGGCTCACGTCGAACTCGACGAGCTGCCCGCCGGTTCCGCCCGTCACCACCGCGCTCGCCGGGTTCGTCGCGCCGGTCACCAGTTGGCCCGAGCCCGCCCGGTTCCAGGTGATCAGCGACTCTTTCCACGTCGGCAGGATCCGCCTCGCAGTGATGGTGTGCGTGCCCGACCAGTCCGACGTCGCACCGACCTTCAGCCACACTCTCAGCGTGGCGCTGCTGACCGTGGCCCCCGCCGGGGGAAGCCCAGCGAAGTACAGCAGCGCGAACCGGCGGTTGGACGCGTTCCCCGCCAGCGTCAGCAGATGCCAGTCGCCGAAGTTCTTATTCGGCTCGCCCTCGGAGATGAGCGTGTCATAGCTGGCACGGCTCCGGTTCGTCGGCATCAGCCCCGCCAGTCCATCTCGTCGCGAGCTTCCTCGGCAGCCACGTCACGCATCACGCCCACCAGCCCGCCATTGCGGCCCGCGTCGATCGCCAGCCGTCCAGAAACCTTCAAGTTGCCCGTGCGCTGTACCGCACGCGCCAGCCGGTCATAGTCGATATCCACTCGCACCGACCGCGACTCGGCGCGCACCGGGGTGGACGGGATCTGCGGGATCGTCTGCTTCAGTGAGATCCCCTTGGCGTCGAACCACGATCCGCTGAGCTGCCGCTCCCAGCCGCCGATGAGGCCAGCGCCGGCCATCTCGCCGATCCACTCCATCTCGCGGGACGGCGAGGAGATCTTGAGCTCGGACCTGATGTCCTTGATCATGCCCCGGCCCAGTCGGCGCATCTCCCGCGACAGTGCCCGCCGGTTCTTGCGCAGCCCGCGCAGCAGACCTTCGGAGGCTTGCACGCCCGCGCCGAACAGCTCGTTGCCCATCTCGCGGGAGAATCGCCGCGACGCGCGGCCGATGCCCGCGAACTGCTTGTTGATCCCCGCCACCTGCGCTTTGCTCGACTCGGCGAGAGTCTTCGCCAGGCCCGCGCCCGCCTCCGGCCCAGCCTGGGCGACCTGGGCCACGATCTCGCGGCGGAAACCCATGCGAGTCAGCCGCCGCAGCTGGCGCTGGAACCGCCGCACCCGGTGGAGGTTTTCCTCCAGCACCTCGCGTACGTCCCGGGGACTGAACGCGGCGAACGACGTCAGGCCACGCCCCGACATGATGTTGCCCCGCACACCCTGCACCAGATCCCGCCGACGCCCCGCCGCTGCGTCGCGGCGACCGATGGCCTTCTCAAGCCGGGCGTCGATCAGCTCCCTGCGCTGGAGCATGCTGGTGATCCGATGCCGGAACGGATCGCCCACCCTGCGGGCGAGTCGACCCTTCTCGGCCTGGCGCAGGAACTCGGCCATGCCCGACAACGTCTTGTTCATCTGCTTGAGTTGCTGCTTCAGCGGATCGTCGGACTGCTTCACGCCGCCCATCAGCTGGTCGGCGAGCGGCGCGAAGTTCGACAGCCGCCGCTCCGACCGTTCCCGCCGCTGCTGCTGCTGACGCTGACGCCGGTCCTCCCGCCTGTCCGCATCGGACAGTGAGCTGACCCGCTTCTGAATGTCTGGGGTTCTCGCATCCAGGAACCGGAGCACGTTCGCGCGCGTGAACTTCTTGCCGGTCCGGGTGAACGCGGCGGCCAGCTGGTCGTTGAACTTCCCGACCAGCTTGGACATGCCACTGAAGCTGAAGTCGCGGAACAAGTCGCCGCCACCCTTGACGTGCAACAGGACCTGGCGCGCTGCCCGCTGCGGGTTGGTCAACGCCTGCACCAGATGCTCGAACGCCGAGGTCTGGCGCGGAGACAGGATGCGCTCCGGCTTGCCCGACTTGTTGGAACCGGACTGGCCGCTCTTCAGCATCCCGCCCTCGTCGTACCAGTTGTGGGCGTTGTGGAACGCGAGCGCGCCCAGCGGCGAACCGTGGCGGCCAGCGATGTAGTTGAGACCCCATGCGATCTGCGCGCCTGGGTTGCCGGCGAGGTATGCAGCACCCACGTTGTGCATCGAGGTAAGCGCCTGCGGGATACCGAAGGCACTCGACGTGGGGTTGTCGGCGAAGCTGTTCCATCCGCTCTCCCGGATCCACAACTCCTTCAGCGCCGCCCACTGCGCGCCGGTCCAGCCGTACCCGGCGGCCATCTGGCGGCCGAGAGCCATGTTCGCGGCGTTGCCGCCGCCGCTCGAGCTGAAGGCGAACGGAGCAGGCATCGAGTCCCTGGCCTGTTCCTGGATCGCGCGCACAATGCTGCGCTTCAGCCCTTGCAGGCCCGACACCTTACCCGTCAGGTCCATGACCGAATTTGAATAGAACGACCTCGGCACCCTCGATCCGTCTTCAGCCTGGACCATGCCGGAGTGCGAGTAGAACGACCTCGGCACCCATGAACCGTCCTCGGCTTGGACCATGCCGCCATGAGCCATCGGCGTGATGCCGACACCGAACTTCTTGGCGACCTGCTCCAGGATGGACATCGACCGGGCGCGCTTGGAGCCCGCGAGCGGAATATACGCTTCGCCGCCGGTCTCCGGCTCCGCCCACACGCGCCACGCGCCGCCCGGCGCGATCTGCGCGTCGTGGCGCTCGAGGATGTCGCCGTCCGCCTCGGTAATGCCGTGGAACTCTTTACGGGCATCCCAGCTCGCTGTAGCCCACGACACGGTGACCTTCTCGTCCCGGATCCGCTTCATGATCCGGTTGATCTCGTCCTTGGTGAAGTTCGCCTTCTCCAGGGCCGCGCGGACATCGGCGTCGAACTTGATAATGCGCTCCTGGTCGACACCAACGCCGCGGTCAATCAGGATGCCCATACGCTCAGCGGCAGCGAACACATCGACGCCCTGCTTGCGCATAAACTCGGCGATCTTCTTCGCGACGTCGCCACCGAGCCTGCGGGCGATGTCAGCCAAGACTGGGGCCGCATCTGAGAGTCGCTGCGCGAACCGATTCGCCGCCTCGTCGGAGCGGTTCGCCCACAGTTTGACGACCCGCTTCAGCTGCGTATCGGTCATCGAATGCAGCAGGGCCACCTCTTCGGCACCCTCCGGCCCCATCCGCGCAAGATCGTCGAGCATAGCCTCTGGGATGCGGGCGGCCAGCTCGATCATGTTGCCGGACCATTCGCGCTGAGCCCTCGCCTGCTTCCTCAGCTCGGCGATGTAGTCCGCCGCGGTGACCTTGACGTCCGCAAGGAACTTGTCCCATGATCCCGAGGATCGCTTAGTCGATCGCGAAGTCACATCCGCCGACTCGCGCTCCTGCGCTTCCTTGGCTGCCAGCGCGTCATCGTAGGCGGTACCAAGGTCAACGAACTTCTTATACGCCTCAGTCCAGGCGTCCAGCATCTCCTCGGCGGCCTTGGCGGCCTCCTCGCCGGTCTCGCCGAACTGCTCACCCAGGTTTTGCAGGATCGGGTCTACCTTCTCCGCCGCCCCCGCCGTCTTCCCGAGAGCGCCAGGCAGGTCCTTGCCGAATACCTGCTCCTTCTCCTTGGCCTCTTGCCCAGCCTTCTCAAGCGATTCGGCGACACCGTTCAGGCCGCGCTCGTTCTTGGTCACACCCTTGTCGTTGAGCCCCAGCGCCGCAGTGAATTGATGCCAGGCGGGGACGACATGCCCGACCAGGAACATGGAGTTCGACTCCTGCTCGTCCTCGTAGGCGCGCATCCGGGCGATGACCGACTCCAGGCTGCCGTCCTGGGCGACCAGCGCGTTGACTGCCTCGGCAAGCGGGATCTTCGCCGCCTTGAGCGCGTCCGTCATGCCCCGATCTTGCAGCGCCTTCAGCGCCGTCATCCGGGAGTTCTCGGCCAGCACGCCGTTGTCCGCCTCGATCGCAGACACGAACCGCTCAACTTCGACGGCCGCTTCGGCCTTCGATGCAGCGAAGAACCCGAGTGCCAGGGTTGCGGCAGCGATAGCCGCGCCCCACGGCCCGGTCATGAACATGCCAGTCGCGCCCAGCGCCCGATTCATCGACGACGCCGACCTCGTCATCGCGGATGCCGTTGAGCGGAGACTGGCGAGTTTCGGCCCCAACAGTAACGCGCCGCCTCCGACGAGGCTCAGAGTGCCAACCAGGGCACCGAACACGCCCAACGCGCTCTTCACCGGCCCGGGCAGATTCTGGATCACCAGCACTAGCCCGCGGATCTTGTCGGCCAAGCCTCCCACTACAGGCAGGAGCGTCTGACCGATGGTGATCCCGAGGTCCTTGATGTTGTTGCGGGCAACCTGCATCTGCGCCTCGGTGGTCGCGTACCGCTTCGCGGCCTCCCTCACCAGCGCGGTGTTCTCCCGCCACGCCTTGGTGCCGCGATCCAGCGACTTGGACAGCAGATCCCCCGCGCCCTTGAGTCGGAGCAGCACGGACAGGTCCTGGGTGCCCTTAATGTTCAGTTCCGCCAGCGCGCCGATCGCGTCGCCGCCGGACTTGTCGATGTGGTTCAGCCCACGGACGAACGCGTCGATCGCCTCAACGGGCCGCTTCTCGTACATGGTCGCGAACCGCTGCGCGGACACGCCGGCGACGTTGGCGAACCCTTCCAGCGCTGCGCCGCCCTGCGCGACGGCCGTCTCGATTTTGATCGCAGTGCGCTGGATCGCGCCACCACCCAACTCGGCCTCGATACCGAGGTCGGCCATGGACGAGGCGAGCGCCAGAATCTCCGGCTCGGTCGCGCCCATGAGCTTGCCCGCACCAGACAGGCGCTGAGCGAGGGCGACGATGTCGGCTTCAGTCGAAGCGCCCGCGTTACCGAGGGCGACCACGGTCGAGGCCATCCTGTCGAAGTTGCCTTGGCTTGTGCCCATGACGTTCGCGAACTGCGCGAACGCGGTAGCCGCGTCCTCGGCGGTGAGGTTCGTCGTCTCGCCCATCGCGATCATCGTGCGGGTGAACGACGCGATGTTCTCCCGCTGGATACCGAGCTGCCCGGCAGCCTCGGCGACAGCGGCAATCTCCTGATGCGTCGCCGGAAGCTCCCTGGCCATCGACCGCAGCTGGCCCTCCAATGCGGCCATCTGCTTCGCGTTACCGGTGACCGTCTTCTCGACGCCCGTCCAGGCGGACTCCCACTCGATCGCAGCCTTGACGGACAGCCCCGCAGCAGCAGCCATGCCGATGCCGACGCCGAGCATCGCCTTGCCAACGTTCTCCCGGAACTGCTCGGCCTCCCGGCGCTGCTTCGCCAACTCTCGGCCAAACTGTCTCGAGGATGCCGACGCGCTCCGCATGCCGCGGTCGAAGTCAGTGGAGGATGCCGTGACGTTGACGTTGAGATTCTTGTTCATCGCACCGAGCGCCACGGCTCACCCCCTAGCGATCAAGAACGGGCATATGGGACACTGACATTTCGCCGGACTCGGGCGATCGAGAGGATCAGGCCATGAATCGGACCGTCGCCCTATGGTTAAGTGGCATCGCACTCGGGCTGGGGCTGCTGATCGGCCTGATGCCGACCAGCGCGAGTGGAGCGAACTGCGGGTCAGCATTCGTCGGATCGAACGACGCGGCCGTAAATGACATGGCCAGCTCATTAGCTGGCGGCATCTACGGTGACGCCGCCGAACAGTGCGGCCGCCAGACTTCGATCCTGCGGCTCCCCGCGATCGCGCTGGCCCTGGGCGGCGCCATAGGACTGCTCGCCCTGTTCGCATCCCGACCAATCGACCCGAAGAGGCCAATGCGAGGCATCACTGTGATCGACGAACGTCCTCGCGCCTCTTGAGCACCACGTGCACACCACGCCCGTCGGCATCGGTGACGGACTCCTGCGTCCGCTCCCGGATCTCACAACCCCGGCAGCGTTTAAGGTCGCCGATGAACGCGTTGTGATCCTTCGCCCAGTCACCCTCGCGGGTACCGCAGCTCGGGCACTTCTCCGCCTGCCGGATGTGCCACCAGACGGCCTTGTCGCGATCCGAATCGATCCACGACAAGAACTCGGAGTGCGGGATCTTGTAGTCGGCGCAGACGCTCATCTCTAGAGCAAGTTGAGAATCTGCATCCAGTCTTTTCCCACGCCCGGGTCAGGGCTCCTGTCGTTGATCCTCAGCGCGGCGGAGAACAGCTCCCGCACCTCGCCGAGCGGAGACCCCGACAGAAACTCGGCCCAATCCTGCTCGGTCATATCGCCGTCGACGCACGCCGCGATCAGCGCGGGCCGGAACGTCTCGACATTCCACGCATCGTCGGAATCCTTCGGCGCGGGATGCTTGGCGATCAGCGCCTCCATCTCCACCGAGGGGATGGCGCGGAGCCGCAGCGTCTCGTAGTGCGAGTCGGCCTTCTTCTGCGCCTTGTCGACCTTGGCCTTCGCGGCCTTGATCTTGGCCGCCGACTCCTCGCGGCCCTCGGCGAGACGCAGCTCGTGCTGCGCCGCCGTGAGTTCCCCCCGCGCCTCCGTGTCGTCGGAGATGCGCAGGGGGTACTCAGCGGTCGGCAGCTCACGCTGGGAGAGTCTGGCCTTCAGGCTCACGTCGGTACTGCGACGTTCTCGGCCGGCTTGGACGTGATCGAGAACTGCACCTGCAACTTGGCAGCCTCGTTTCCCAGGTTCCGCATCTTGCCGTTGGACAACACTCGGACCGGGTAGACGTCCATCTTGTTGGCTGCGACGTCGCCGCCGTCCATCCACGCGATGAAGCCATTCGTGTCGCGCGGCAGGACCGTGCGGACGTCGACCCCATCGTCCGACGCGTAGAACGTCAGCGAGGAGCCTTCCGCGTTGATCCGGCCCGGGATGTTGCTGGTGAACCGGGAGCCCGCGTCCGGGGTCGGAATGTCCTCGCCCGACACGACCCAACCGGACAGGTCCGCGATCTCATCGGACAGGTCGGTGCCGGCGTCGATCTCCAGGCGTGTCGGTGCCGTCACGGTGGCGATCGTCGGAATGAAGTAGATCTTGGTGGTCTCCGGGTCGAAGTACCTGGTCGATGTCGCTAGGGCCGGGGGTGCCATTTAGTGCTCCTCTGCATCATGCCGCTCCGACGCGGCAGCGGTCATGGTTTCCTCGCCCAATCGAGCGGGGGCCTTGCGCTTCTTCTTCTCCTGCCAACCGGCGAGCTTCCACTGCTCCACTGACTCCTCGGGGAAGTCGTGGTCGCGGTCGAGCTTCGGGTGGTACAAGGTCACGTTCGCCATTGCCATTTACCTCCAGCCATGCTTGCGGGCAGATTCGTCGATCGCCTTGGCGACGGCGTCGAACACGTCGTCCCGGTGCTGGGCCACTGGCGGCATCAGGAACGGGCGCTTCTTCTCCTCGGCCCAGATGTCCTGCCCGTACACCCGGTGCCGGAACGTGTCGCCACTGGTCCCCAAGCCTTCGTAGGCGCGGGCATGCGGCGCGCGCTTGCGGTCCACCACCAGCGCCACACCCTGCCTACGCCTGGACAGCCGAGCCGACGCGCGGATCGCATCCGGGATGCGTTGCGACCACGCAGCCAGCGACTTGGCCTCCGCGAGGATCGGATCGGCAGCCTGCTTCAGCTGCGGGCCGACATCCTTGCGAAACTGGAGGGGGATCTTCCCGAACGCGGCGACGAGCTCGGCGACGATCCGATCCGGATCCTGGCCAGGGGTGGTCACAGCGCGTCACAGTGGATCGTCAACATGGCCGTCGCCCACGCGCCGTCGGTCGTCTGACCCTGGCCGAAGTCGTTCACCGTCAGCGTTGCCCGGGTGACGGCACCGCCGAGCCGCTTGTTCGCCCGCAGCGTCGCGTTGACCTGGTCGATGTAGCCGAACAGCCGGTCACGGACAGGCTTCACGTCCGTGTCGCCCGTCCTGGCCCACAAGAAGTTGCGGACATCGAACGACTCGCCGCGGTCTCCCAGGCTGGAGTCCCGCTCGGTGCTCGACACCGCGATCTGCTCCGGCATCCAGCCGACCGCCAAGCCGTCCTGCTCGAAGTCGACGATCGTCGGGCCGTCAGAAACCTTGATCGACAAGGCGGCATCGAACAGCGACACCAGGCTGTCGAGCGCACCCGGGATCGCGCTCATGCGATACCCGACGCGGCGGTGTCAGGCCGCAGCAACTCCAACGCCCGGCGCGGCACCGCATACGAGACGCCCGGCTGGACGAGGACGTCGCCGCCGTCCATGCCCAGACGCGGCATCGAACCGCGCTGCGTCTCCCACAGATGCTTCACGATGATCTTCGTGGCGACCTTGATATTGTCGTCCACGGTGGTGCGGCCGACGGTGTAGACGACCTCCCACGGACCGCCGTACAGCGCGCCGCCGTCGAGCCGGGTCACGATCCCCGACTCGGTGTCGAGGTCGAGGTCGGCCACATTCCACGACGTGCCGGCCGTGTAGACGGCAGTCACCGACGTGAGAGTCTTCGCGGGCAGCCTGCGGAGCGCGATAAAGCCGGAGTGGCGCTCCGTGATGGTGGCGTCGATGACCGGCCCGACGTAGAACTCGACAATCGGCTCGGCTGCGGCGATGAACCCCAGCAGTTCCGTGTCGTCGCTGCTAGACGTCTTGCTCAGGTGCGCCTTGACCTCGACGAGGGTGACGATCTCAGTCGCCATCACTGCCCTCGGTGTCCGAGTGCTCGTTCGGGTCGTCAGCCTTCTCTGCGGCCGGAACGCCACGGGAGCGCTTGCGCCTCTCCGCCGGCCGCTTGTCCACGGCCGTCTCCGCGTTGTCTTCGACGACAGGCTCCGCCAGGCCGGAGGCGAGCAGCTTCCGTGCCTCCGCGTCCATGACGTCGACCACCCCGCCCGGAGCGGGCCAGCGGACACCGTTGCGGGCACCGAGGATCTGCGCCTTCATGCGAACCTTCACACGTGCCTCCTTGGATAGTGATGGGCTCCAGGCCCCGAAGGAACCTGGAGCCCATCCGGATCACGCTGCGGCGTGCGTCAGCGACTTGAGCGCGTTCGCGTCGACCGACACCGAGCCGTGACGGACCAGCGCCCGGTACGACACCAGGTCGGAGCCGAACGCGAAGTCGTCCGAACGCTCGAATCGGATGCCACCTGCGATGCGGACGACCAGTGACAGCCAGTCGCCGAACAGGATCGACTCCGCAGTAGCGGCCGGGTCGGCCACGTTCGTGTCGATGTACACCGGCTTACCGAGGACGGTGTCCGGCTGCCCCACGGTGACCGCAGGCTGCCAGGCGTAGACGCCATCCGCCGACTTGATCTTGCGGACCTTCCCGGCGGTGACATCCGACATCAGCCACGCGCAGGACGAGCTGCGGCGGTACGGGTCGATAACCGAGTGGAACAGGTCGATCAAGTAGTCGAAGCCCTGGTTGGCCGTCGACTGCGTGCCGAACCCGGTGGTCAGACCGGCGGCCGTGGTGACGCCAGCGGAGGCCCCCGCCACGGCGGCGGTGACAGCGGTAGCACCGATCGCGTTACCGAGCGCCCGGCCAGCGGAACGGGCAAGGTAGCCCTCGATGTCCACGCCGGAGTCATCCACCAGTTCACGGGAGAGCTGCACCAGGTAGCCCTCCTTCGAGACAGTGGAGTCCACCGAGCCCAGCGCCGGGTCGCTCTCCGTGATCGCCGAACCCTCCGTCTGAGATGCCGCAGCGGAGTGAGCAGTCACCCGGGGGAGTTTGATCGTCTCGCCGGAATCGGTCTCCAGCAGGTCAACGCCAGCCGACAGCACACCGGACGTCTCGATCAGGTACTCCCACAGCTTCGCGCGGAAGCTCGTCGGGACCACGCCGCCCGAGTTCGAAGTGGTCCGGTCGCGCTGCTCAGCGCCCCGGATGTTCGGGACGACGAACGAACGGCCACCGTCGCCGCGGATCCACGCGCGCAGCTCGCTCGCGCCCTGCTGCTCCTCCTGGCCCTGGCGCTCGACAGGCTTGCCCTCGAGGCGATTGAACGTCTCCTCGGCCTCCTTGGCGCGAGCCTCGGTGTCCAGCGCGGACTTGATGCGCTTGTCGAGCTTGTTGATCTCCTCGTTGTGGGCGTCCCACTGGCCCTGCTCCTCCGCGGTGAACTCGCGGTTCTCCTCGGAGGCGCACTCCGCGATGCCCTTGGCCTGCTCCCACACGTTGTTGCGGCGGTCGCGCAACTTCTTCGTGACTTCTGACATGGTTGGACTCCCGTCCGAATGGTTGGATCTCGAACCGGAGCTCGTTCGCCACCACACCCAGCGGGGTGCACCGCGGTGCCCGGCGCTTTCTGCTACCGGGCGGCCGAACGCTGTCAGCTACCGTGCTACACGGCACCGGCGGGAGAGCCCTACCAGTGCCGCGCCTTGATCAATCCGGGCCTACGCCCAGGGGTCTTCCTTCATCGCCAGCAACTCGGCCATCGCGACCGGACCGAACACCTTCTTCTTCGGGGCCGACGGCGCATCGGTGCGCACGAAGAACTTCCGCAGATCATCCGAGGCGGCGAGGCTGCGAACCTCATCAAGGTCGGCACCCATCTTGTCCGCCAGCGACCGCAGCCCAGAGGTGGTGTCGTTGTAGGCAGGAGTGTTGACCGGGGCCACATCGACCAGCTGGACGTTCACCAGCCGCCGAACAGGCACCCCGACGTCGTTCATCTCCCAGTCGTCCCCATCCGGCATCACCCGGAACGCGAACGAAGACTTGCGGACATCTCCCCGACGCACCAGCTCGGCGATGTCGGCCCGCGCCGCCGGAAGGTCGACCTCGTAGTCGAGACCCACCTTGTCGAGAGACAGACGCAGCGTGCCACCGCCCACGGTGCCGAGCAGCATGTTGTCGTCGTGGTTATATCGGGCGATCACATCGGGCCACGCCTCACCGCGGGACATGTTGAACGCGCCCGGGTCGATGACCTCGACGAACCCGCCGAGGTTTTTCGAAGAACGGTCGAACTTAGCGGCATAGCCGCCGATGCGTAGCTCATCCTTGGCCCGGAGTTCCACCGGGACCGCGGTGAACCTGCGCTCGGTCGCGCTCACGCTGGAATCTGCCATCTCTTGCTCCCATTCAGAGTGAGGTCGGCTTCCCGTGCCTGGACCTCCGGGTCCTTCTTCGCCAACGGCGTGTGATCGTCGCCGCCCTGCCCTGGTGGCAGGGGCTGCCTGTCCTCAAGTGCCCTGATCTCATTGATAGACATGATCCCGATGTCTCGGGCGATCCGGTACGTTTCGTGGCGCGCCTTGATGTCGGCGCGGACCACCGCATCAGCGGCGAACCGCACGTACTGCGGCTTCGGCAGCAGCTTCGCGAACCCAGCTTCGAGACGCACAAGCCAAGGACGCAGATTCGCCATGCGCGTCGTCTGTCGCATCTCCTCGTTCGCGTAGGTCAGCGAGTTCGCAGCCTCCCCGCCGACCTCATCCGGCGCGATGCCGTAGATCGAGGCGATCTGGTTCGCGGTGAGCTTTTGCGTCTCCACGAACTGCGCCTGATTCGGCGGGATCGTGATCGGGCTGAACTCCCAGTCAGAGCCGTACACGATCGGCTCCCGCGACTTGATCGCTCGCACCAGGCGCGCCTTGATCTTCGCGGCTTCCTCCTGGTTGACCGTCTTGCTGGTGTTCTTGAACGTCCCCGGCGGAACCCCGCCGGCGGCGAACCATCCGTTGCCGAACTCTTGGGCGGTGATCCCCGCATCCACGGATAGCGCGAACGCCTCGAGGGGGGACAGCCCCAGTGTCCTCCCCGGAACGGTGAGCCATGGGATGTGGACGACCTGATCCGTGTCGATCCTCCGGCCGTTCCAGTACCACTGCGGGCGCGCGGGGCTGGTGTCGTCCACGGTGAACTCACCGCGTGGTCGCCAATTCACGGCCGTCGGGAACCCGAACTGGTCCAGGTTCGTGACGATTCCGATCGCGTTGCCCTGGATGCCCATCGACAGGACAGCCTTCGTCAACCAGTCCGACAATGTTCCATCCTCGTCCATGAACTGGAACAGCGGCGGTAGCGTCCTCATCGGCTGGCGTTCGTCACCGATCTTGCGGAACGGCTTCAGCGGCAGGGTGGAGATGTTGTCCACCAGGTGGCGGTTCGCCGCGAACACTGGCGCGAGGCGCAGCGCCCGATCCTGCGTCATCGACGACCCGCGAATGTCGCCGCCATGATCCCATGGGACCTCAGTGACGGCGCGCTGCTCCGCCTGCCGTCTGCCGAACAGGCTCACCGCTTAGCCCCTTTGCCGGTGACCGCCGATGCCTGCGACGCAGCGAGGACCACCAGCCCGGCGGAGAGGAGGCCCAGCCACAGTTCAATTGCGGCCAGCCCGACGCCAGCAGCGGCGGCGAGCAACAGCACCGCAAGCACGTCAAGGAGGGTCGTCGCAGTGTCACGCACGATGCCTCCCCTCATCCGATGCTTGCCATCACGTCGTAGTCCGGTTCCACGCCGTGTTCGGCGTGAAGGAAAGCGGCAGCGGCAACCGCGATCAGCGGCGAGATGTCCACCTCCGATAGCTTCCGGGAGAACACCCATGCCCCGCCATCGCCGGACGGTTTGGTCTGCGCCCGCTCCACCGACAAGTTCAGGTGCCCCTGGTCGAGGTGGATCAAGCGGCCGTTCTTCACGTTGTCGAACACCAGCCCGCATGCCTGCGTGAATTCGCGGGCCGACAGCAGCTGCACGCCCTGCTCGCCGTGGCAGGAGCAGCGGGTCGTGATTTCAGCTTCCTCGATCGCCTTGATCAGCGACCCCTCCGGCCCTGCAGGGTCGAGCCCCACAGCGCACGGGCTCCACTTCGCCGCGAGCTCAGCGAGACGCCCGACCACCCAGTCGGTGTTCGGGCGATAGTCGATCACCGTGACGTGGACCTTGCCGTCCTCGCGCCGACCAGCGGCGGCGATAGCCGACCAGGTGCGGTCCTTCGCCGTTGCCACCGCGAGCGCCACCGGGTCCAACGCCTGCGACTCGACATCGGCGCAGTCCGACCACTGCTTCATCTCGAAGATGCCGCCCAAGGTCAGCCGCTTTGGCCACAGGCACAGCACCTCGCGGGCGAAACCCAACTCGCCCATCGACCGCTTCAGCTTGCGGATCGTCTCCAGCGTCACCCGGCCGAGACCGAGCGCAGGGTTGGACTGGACCCACAGCCGAGGGTCGTCCAGATCGAGCTTCTCCCGATCCTCCAGCGTCCCCGCGACACCCCAGTCGCGGTAGCCGAGACCGTCATCCCCGCCCGCCTCAGCGCGCACCTTGAGGTCGTACATGACCTCGCCCGCCTCAGCGCCACCCGTCAGCGGCGGTGTGGACGTGAAAACGATCTGGCCGTTCGGCCGCGCCAACAACGTCGGCAACAGCGCGTCATGCATCACCGCCGTGTAGGCGAACGCTTCGTCGATGATGATCAGATCTCCGGAGAACCCCCGGCCCGAGCCCTTCGATCTCGCGACGAACTTGATCCGGGCCTCGGTGTCGAGACGTTCGAAACCTTCCTCGCCATGCGTGCCGTGGATCTTGACTTGGACGCCGTCGATATCCCACAACAGGCCATCCTTGTCGACCTGCACCCCGAGTTGGCGAATCAGCCACCGCAGCCTCCGGAACCCGAGCATCGCCGTCTTGTACTCGTGCGCGCTCCACAAGATCTCCATCTCGCCCAGCAGCAGCAGCCCCGCGAGCGCGCGGCACTCCAAGATCGCGCCCTTGCCGTTCTGCCGTGCGACCCACTCCGCATACTCGAAGCACGCCCACTTGCCGTCAGGGCGGACGGACATCATCACGTTGATGGAGTCCTGCTGCCACGGTTCCAACGTCTGGCCGGCGCGGCGAGTCAGCTCAACCGCCACATCGCCGAGACTGTGCGAGACCTCGACGTGCGGCCGGAGGTCAACCCGCGGATGCTCCGTCCCTCTGAGCGATGCGGGCGGTGAGGTCACTAAGGGAGCCACCCGTACCTCCCGCAGTGGACGGTTGCCTGGACGGCACGGGCTTGCCCTGCTTGACCGCGGTCGTCTGCCGCAGCTCCGCGACGATCTGCTTCAGCGCCGTCGCCTGCTGCCGAGCCTCGCTTAGCGCCTTGTCGACCACGACCACTGCGATCGAGCCATCCTCCGGCAGTTGGAGCGTCAGCCAATCGCGATCCTCGCCGCGCAGCTTCCGGTCCAGCTTGTCCAGCCGATCAGCGATGCGGCACGCCTCCAGCAGGAGGACCCGATGCATCGGTGCAAGGCCCTGCGACATGTCCCGCCACAGCTGAGAACCTGCCGCACTGAGTTGCGGTACGTCCGTAACAGGCGGCGTAATCGGCTCGCTGACCTGCGGCGTAACCGCATCGCAGTGGCCGAGAAGGCATTCCGAGTGGTCATCGCGCTTATGCTTGCGACTTCGCCTGTTACGGACCACGGCCGAGTCAGGCATCGACCCTCCAGGATCCGTGCGGGGGGAAAAAAGTTTGGCTGCGACGGGTCAGACGATGTGGATCAAGCTAAAAAACCGCAGGTCAGAGGCCTGCAGTCGATCAACGATCGCCCGGTTTGATCTTCCGAAGATCACCAGTCGCGATCAACAGCACGTCTGGATCTCCGCCGGTTGGTTTTGCGGGCTCCTGCCGACCGGTTGCAGGCCCGATGCTCCGGCCCCCGGTAGACGCCGCGGTCGTGGTCGTCGTGGCCGAGGTCCCATGGCTCCCATGGCGTGATCACCTGACGGCAGCGCCAGCACTGCGCGCCACCCTGCTCGGCGATCTTGTCGCGGACCCGTGCTCGTAGCGCCTGGTGTTCGTTGCCGTAGCCACGCTCAGTGGTGTTACCCGACCGCGGCATGTGCACGCACCATGTCCACCACACCACGCACCACGGCTGGCGTCAGCTCGGGGAAGATCAGGTGCAACGCGACCCATGCCGTGATGCCGACGGCCAGCGCCTTGTGCTCGTGGCATAGGTGGGTGATGGTCGGTAGTGCCGCGTCGTCCCTAACCGCCAACGCCGCTGCCTCGTAGGCTGCGATACCGATCCCGATGATGGGCTTGGCCACGATCCATGCGCGCATCGGGACCCTCCTGCAATGAGAAACGCCCCGGCGCGTGGGACCGGGGCGCAAGCACATGTGAGGACACACGTCCTCAAGAGGAAGCGTGACACAACATCTGAGCAGGTGCAACGATCACGCCGCCTGCGTGTCGCGCGCCTCACGTCGGTCCATGTACGCCACGATCTCGCGCACACAGTAGCCGCCCTTGCCTCGGGTGATGTGGCCTCGACGTACCCACTGCCTCAGCGCTGCAGGTGTGAGGTGGTAGCCGGACTGGGCCAGCATGAGGAGGGCGACGGATACTGGTACGCGGGTCATTCGTAGATGCCCTTGATTGATCGACGGATCGACTCGGCCGCCTCGCTGTCATTCAACCTCACCATGACATAGAGGCCTTGGTCGTCCTCGGTGATCTCCCGGAGTTCACCGATTGGGGCCGCTGCTTCGGACGGTGCACGCCGAACCATCACCCGCTTGAGCCATGCTTCCGGTTTCATCCTGCCTCCTGGGCGACTCGGAACCGCTCAAGGTCGAGCCCATTGTATATCTCTCCACACTTGCTGCACTTCGCTCCGGATTCGACACGGCGAGGTTCGACGCTGACGACGTTGACGAACTCGTACACGTCGCCCTTGCACTCCTTATCGCGCTTCCAGCGGATGCACTTGCCCTGAGATCGGGGCACCGGATCTCCAACGATGGCCCGCACGGCATGGTCGGCATCCCGCAGCTCCTTGGCGTACTCATCCACCCAGGGTTGCTGCGTGATCCAGTGGTGTTGCCGTCGCAGAAGTGTCACGTCGTCGCTGAAGGCATCCGGGCGTCCGGGCGGCATGTCCAGCTCTTCGCGGACGGCTGCCGCCCATGACGCGACCACGGCCACCGCGCCGAGTTCTTGTCGGTGCTCGCATCCGCTGAACGCCGGGCACCCGCATGTCAGGACGGATACCCGCTCACCGTCGCGCAGCTCGTAGGCGTGGAGCGCGCTGCGGTGGTCGGCGTGCACCAGGGCGGCGTCGTTCGCTGGCGACCTAGAGCCGAACTGTGGACGCTGGTACTCCCGGATACCGGTCGCCATCTTCAGCGTCGGCAGCACTGGTACCCACTCCTCCAACTCCCTCAGCCACCGCAAGATGCGGTTGGAGTCCTTGAAGCACACCAGGCCCGGCTCCTGCGCCTGAACGTGACGCTGGTCGGTGGAGCAGATCACGCAGTCGGTCACGGGCTGTCCCATCCGCCAGGATCGAAAGCGTCGTCCGACTCATCGAGGACGGCGCGGAGTGCGGCCAGCCTGTTCCGTAGCACCCTTGCTTCGCGCTCCGCCTTGGTGGCGCGTTGCTCGGCTTCGATGTAGCGCTGCTGTAACTCCTCGCTGACGTGGCGTTCCTCCGCCTCGATCACGGCCCGCGCGGCGTCGGCGGGCAGTCGGCACACCGGGCACGGCAGGTCGTTGTTGAAGGCGGCCAGGATGCTCGACGTGTGCGACTCGCACGCTGGGCATGTCATCTTGTCAGCCATCGAGTCCCCACTCCTCCTGCCACTCCGGATGCCCGGCGTAGGGCAGGGCGAGGAGGCGGAGGGTGGTGCAGGGGGCTGGCGTCGGGTCAGCATGATGGTCGCCACTGCACGCGCCACAGTCACCACAATCGTCCGGGCAGGGGCACACGTGCTCCTCCACGATGCGCCGCTTGGCCTCGACGTCGGCCAGGACGTAGGCGGGGTCGTTCGCGGCGACGAATAGGCGCATGTCCCAGCCCACGGCATTGCTCACAACGCCGTCGCCCGTGTACCACTCCGCGTCGGACTCTTCTGCTGCCGCCCGCGCCAGCCGTTCAGCCTCATCGAGGCGAGCCCGCAGAAACTCCACGATGTCGGTCATCAGAACCTCCACTGGAGGTGTTCGCCGCGGAGTTGCTGCGCGAGAAGCAGCTCGCCGCGCTCCTCTTTGCTTAGGCGACGGGAGCACCTGCCGTCGCACTCCAGGTAGCCGGGAACGAACCGCGACCCCGGCTCCTCGCTTATCTCGGTGATGTCCACCCAGTCGACCGTGGACGTCCCGCCGCACAGCGGGCACGGTGGGGCCTGGTATTCGTGCTTCGTTGCTTCGGTGTAGATCATGCCTGCAACTCCCTGAGACGTTCATTGGCCTCAACCCACTCCTGACACGGCCCCGGCACCAGCTTCCCGGTCCAGCCGTTAGAGCAGCCGCTACAGAACACGTCGCCGTCCAGGTTCTCCGTCGGTTCATGGAACCGCAGCAGCCACCGGTTCAGGCCAATGTCCAGCCGCCTTGGTAGCTCCTCCCAGTACGCGCGCCATATCGCCTTCGCCAAGCTCACAATGTCGGTCATGCCGCACCTCCCAAATCCTCGTCGCGTCGTTTCCGTGCCTCGTTGGCGTGCCACTCCCGATGGTGATCCCACGAACACCAGAACACCACGTCACTGCCGGTCTGCCGGTCGCACGACCCGTCCAATCCGCGACGTTGAAATGGATGCCGTACATCACGCCCCCAGCCCCAACATCTCCAGCAGCTCCCGCAGCTCGTCAGCCGTCTCCGAGTGGGCCGCGCACGTCAGCCGTGCCTGGCGGGTCTCCTCCGGCGTGTTCGGGCGGGCCGGGGTGAGGATGGTGTGCCCCACGGGGCTGCGGGACGGGCCGTTACTCATCGGCCACCTCGCAGACGCAACGAAAGCCCGGGCCGCCACAACACGCGAAGGACGCGCCGCCCCAAGGATCCTCACCGGGGTCGACATCGTCAGGCAGTGACGCGAGGATTTTGTCCACGTCGATCGGCTCAGGTCGGCACGCGTAGCTGTCCACCACCCGCTCGATGTCCTGGTCAGCCATCGCCCTCACCTCGCTCCTTGGCGCACTCCACGCAGGTCAGCTCCTCGACGGGGGTGAAATCGTCGCCCCCGAATGGCTCCGCGAGCAGCGACACGAGCACCTCCACCGTGGCCGGGCGGCCGCAGCCCTCGTTGCAGTAGGGCTCGACCTCACTCACTCGCCTCACCTCGCAGGGCGCGGAGGGCGGCGCGGGCGATAAGTGTGCACGCCACGCACCGGCCGTCATCGCGGTCATCGATACCAAGTTCGGGGTGTGGAGCGAGGTAATCGTGCAGTCCCCGCGCCACCCGCTCCACCGTCGCCTCATCCTCGACCACGGGACGCCAGTCCTTGTCCACTAGCCGCGTGGCCAGAAGCAGCGCTTCCAGGCTGCCGTCGATCGGCCCGAGCAGGAACGCGCCCGGCATCATCGTCCGGGCTGCCTGCTCGATCAGTTCATCCCTACTCATCCCAACTCCTCCACAATGGTGTCCCAATCGGACGGCCGCCACAGCCGCCCGTGCTCCCCGCATGCGTCCAGCCACAGCCGCTGCCCCGGCCTGAGACGACCCCGCTCTGACTTCTCCTCCACGAGCAGCACCACCCCATCCCGCGCCAGCACCAGGTCCGGCATGCCCTGATCGCCGGTGATCGGGGTACGCCAGCCCTGCGTGGTGCGGGCCGGACGTTGATGGCACACACGCCAGCGGTTGAGGCGGGCCAGGTCGATGGTGCGCTGGAGGAGGTCGGCCTCGGAGATCACTTCGCGGCCTCCAGCCACTCGTGCAGATCGGCGTACACCGCTCGCACCTGCTCCCGGCCCAAGATCACCGTCTCGCCGTTGACGCTCACCCTGAGCCACGGCCACACCCCGTCGTCGTCCACGACGTCCCGGCCATCGCGGCGGATGTAGCCGGGGATGTACGCCACGTGGAACTGGCCGCCGCGCGGGTCATCATCGCTCGGGAAGACGTGTGAGCCCTGGTACTTGATCGGGCCGCAGAAGCAGGTGCATGGCTCGCCGTCGTCGTAGCGCCAATGGCCGAAGCCCGGCGCGATCGACACCCGACCATGCAACCCCTCGTAGTCGCAGTCGCACTCGACCCAGCGGGCACACTGCGGATCGTGGTCGTCGGCGTCGAAGTCGAGCGCCGTGGCGAAGATGCTCACTTCGGCCACCGGCGGACTTGCCGAACCGTCACCGTTGTCGTCTTGACGCCGACGACGGCCTCCTTATCGGCCAGGAAGCGACCGTCCGCGTCGCGCACGAACACCGGGATGGTGACCTTGCCGAGGTGGGTGGTGACCGTGCCACGCTCGGGGACGTCGTTCGGGTCGATGTCATGGGCGCGGACGAACGCGATCAGCCTCTCGCGCCCGGGGTTGGCGTCGGCGCAGTCGTAGTGGTGCTCGATCACTTCTTCTCCTTCGGTTGCTGTTCGGCGGCGCGGATCCTCTTCCAGTGACACGGCAGCCGCTCCAGCTCCCGCCCCTCGTCCCGAGCCGCGACACTCACGCACACCTCGCCGGCGGGGGCGTCACACTCCGGGCACTGGACCTGCTGGGCTTCGTGGCGCTGCTGTAGCCACTCCAGTTGGGCTTCGACGTGGCGGTTCACGACGCCTCCCCCAGCAACCACTGCTGCCATGCGAGGTGCACGGCGTGAGCCCGGGACACCGCGCCCATCCGCTCGCGCATGCGGAACACGTGCTGCTCGACCGTGCCGAGGGCGACGCGCAGTGCCCGTGCGATCTGGACGTTGGTCTTGCCTTCGGCGACGAGGCGGAGCACGGCGAGTTGGCGGGGGGTGAGGGTCACGCGGTCCTCCGTCTCGCCCGAATCTTGGCCAAATCGTCGGCGATGGTTGCCATGTATCGGCCACGGGTCTCGTCGTCAGCGGCTTCCGGGCCGTCGAGTTGCGGCACGAATCGCGGCGGCATGTCCGACTTCCGGCTGGCGCGAATGCGCTCGGTGATGTGGCCGGGCTTGCACCAGTCGGTGCGCTCGGCGTGATGGTCGTGCGCTGCGTCTAGTGCCTCGTCGAACGTCCACCCGGCGCGCTTGGCGGACTCATGCCAGGCGAGCACGTCGGCGCGGCCGACGGTGCGGCGGTCGTAGGTGGCGAGGACAGTCAGCAGGTCGATGACCTCATCGGTGGTCATGCTCACGTGGTGCCTCCCGGTGGGAGTTGGGCGAACTGTTGCTTGAGGGATTGGGCTGCGGCGGCGCGCTCGTCGGATGTGGACCGTGGCGACGCGCGGGAACCGTTGCTGCGGGTGTGCATCTCGAATGCGACGTTCTGAAGCAGCGACGGGCCGAGGCCACGCCGGCCGATCTCAGTGAGGGCAGCGGTGATGCGCTGGTCGTCCCACTGTTCGCGCAGCAGTGCATCGACTTCGCGGGCGAGTTGGGTACGGACCTTGCGTGTGGGCTTGGGGTCGCAGTCGTCGGCGTATTCCTGCACCAGCTTCTCGGCGTGCACTGAGCGTGCTGTGCCGTTGAGGCCGGATGCGGTCACTCGCGCGGGTGCGCGCGACGCTCTGAGATCTACGTTAGTAGATCTCTCTTGTTCTTTCTCTCTCTCTGTTGGCGTGACATCCGCCGACATGTCTGCGGACTGTCCTCGGACAAATGCCTCGCGTTTCGCGGCTCTACTTGCCCGCTTCCGAGCCCGGTCCGCCTCGCGCCTCTTCGTCAATGTGTCCATGCCGTCTTGCCAGTGATCCCAGTTGGTGACCTGGTATCCACCGTCCACCTTGGTCCATAGACCTGCTGTCACCAGCGTCTCGGCAGTGGCGGCGTACCGTCGCTTCCGGCTCAGCTGCGGCAAGCTCGACTCGGGGATAAAGCCCGCGCGCCCAAGCTCACCGGCACGCGCCAATCCGCGCACGAACATCAGCTCCGTGTCTGCGTCCGGCAGGGTCTCGACGGCATGGTCGGCGTAGTAGCGCACAGCCAACTTCACCCAGTACTCGCTCACTGTCTGCTGCGCCCCCTCATCTCTCGTCTCTCCGTGTCCGTGGTGCCGCCCCATATCCCGACGAGGCCGGGGTTCGCCTGGGCGTAGTCCAGGCACTGTGTCCGCACGGGGCAGCCCCGGCAGATCTCCTTGCCCTGGTTGCCGTCCCGGAACTGGCCGTGGGTGGGGAACCATAGCTCGGGGTTGGGGTGGCCGTGACAAGAGCCGCGCTCGTGCCAGTCGGTTGCAGCTCTCGCCACTGGGTCACCTCCCGTCCGGGTCCGGCTTGGACGGGGTAGCTTGGCTGTACGGGTACGTCCGACGGTGGCGGAGCACCGCCCTAGCCGGACCGCGTGCGGGGATACGGTGAACGATGTGCGCCTCGAACAGCTCGACCTCAACGCGGCGGATCTCCTCGTCGGTGAATTCACTCGCGTCCATCCCGCACCTCCCCTGCGAGGGCGTCGGAGATGGCGCGGACGGTGGGGCACGGCCAGGGAGCGTCCGGTGCCTCGCACTGCACGCCGCTGTACGAGTGGCACAGGTCGTCGCAGTGGCCGCACTGCCAGACGCCGGGGATGACGTACTCGCGCGGCTGATGCAGCGCCAGCACCGCCCGCAGCGCGTCGAAGGCCAGCGGAACGAGGCTTTCCCGGCCGTACTGGCCCCGGCCGTACAGGTCCATCGTCTCGGCGGCATACGCATCGACTACCTCACGCGCGTCCATCGCTGTCCTCCCCGTTGAGCGGTTGCCATGTCCAGCCGAAGGCGCTCGAACACGCCCGGTACCGGCCTGGCCGCACTGGTGGCCCCGACAAGGCGACGATGTCGGCGTGGAGTTGGCAGTCGAACAGGTCGCCGTCGATGCGCTCACGGAGCGGATGCCGCACGGTGAAGTCGCTCTCGCGGAACTCGACCACGTGCTCGGTCTCGGGATCGTCGAGCAGCTTGTCGACGGCCGCCGGGTCGGGACATCCGATGAGCGAGCAGGTGATGTGCCCGCCGAGTGCGCGGAACAGCGTCCTGCCGCATCCCATTGGGCAGTAGCCCACGATGTCGCGCTCATCCTTGCTCATCTGTCCTCCATCTCCTGATCAACCATGCGGTCGTGAAATCGATCTGATTCGTCGTCGAGCGGCACACCAAATGAGGCGGCCATCGACAGTTCGATCCGCTCGCCCGGTGTTGGCCGCGCCAGTCCGCCCTCGTCGTCGAGCAGCCACCACGACAGCCTGTAGCCGTGCCACAGGTACACCGGATGCGCGGACGGTGGGACCACGCCGCGCTTGACCAGCCATCCCCGAGCTCGGTACGCGTCGGTCTTCCCCGCTTTGGGGACGACGGTGACCATGCGGTGGCAGATCAGACAGAGATCGAGCAGGTTGCCGGCGAGGTTGATCCACGGCTCCCTACTGCCGCCCATCTGCCGTCCTAGGCGGTGGTGGATCTCCTCCACCCTCCGCTGGCCGCAGATCTCACACACCCAACCGCTGCGGGTGTGCACGATCTCCCGAACCGCGGGGCTGACCTCCTGGGCTTTCACGCCGCCTCCGCCTCAAGCTTGTTCGCGTAGGCGTGCAACTCGGCGGCCGTGGCGTTCGAGATCGCCTTGCCCTGGGTGTGCTGGACGTAGTGGCCCCCCAGGTCGGTCACGGACCACCCAGCTTTCTTGGCCAGCTCCCACACCCTGCTCTTGGCCTCTTCCAGTTCCTTGTCCTTCTCAGCTTCTTCGGCTCGGCTAGCGACCTCCTGCGTTGAGGCCACGGCGCGCTTCGTGTCGCCGGCGAGCGCGGCGACGATCGCCCGCCCCCAAGCGGACGTCTCGGCGTTCTGCAACTCCGAACCACGGGTGAACGTGGTCTTTCCGGGGAATGGCTCCCACGCCGCTCCGATGCCGGGGAGCTTGTCGTCCGGCGTGCGGTAGGCCGCGGCGACGTACACGATGAACGTCGCCTCCCCCACCGACTCGATGGTGTACGGACGCTCCACAATGGCGGGTTGCAAGCTGCCCTCCGGGTGCTTCGCCCGGAACTCCGAGATGCGTTCGGCGACGTCGATGTAGTCGCCCAGCTGGAATGTCAAAATGGAACCTCGCTGACGTAGAAGTCGCCGCGCTCATCGGCGCGCTCGTAGTTGGCGAGCGCATAGCCGGGCAGCGAGAGGGTGACGGTCTTGTCCGCGTAGCCCGGCCACGCCCCGGTGATCTGGCAGCGCTGGTAGACGTCGATGGCTTTCCGGTTCAACACCCCGCCCCACGTCACGGCGTCGGAGTCGAGGTTGACCACGGTCACCAGGTAGGGGGGTGTTTTCTCCTGGAAGACGAATCGGAAGGTGAAGTACGCGGCGGACACCTCCATGGCACCGGTCGTGTACCAGTGCTCCTGCTGGTGGTAGCCGTAGTCGTAGACGCTCTTCGCGATCGCGCCAGGGGATGCGTTGTGTGTGGTCTTGTAGTCCACGATGGTGCCGTCGTCCCGGGTCCAGTCGAGGCGGGCGCGCAACCACATCCCCTGGGAGCCGCGCCACACGATCGTCTGCTCTGCCTTGCCCGAGCGGGGAGTGAGCAGATCGGATGCCTCTGGGTGGGCAGCCAGCTCCCCGGCCATGTCGCAGACACGCTTGTAGTCATCACGCAGGAGCGGGATCTGCCCCCAACTCCTGGCGTTGTCGCGTGCCTCGCGGGCCGCCTTGGTGCGCCAGTCGTCGTAGTCGAGCACGGCGATGTCGGGGCCGTCGTCGAGCACCAGCTTGTGTGCGGCCGACCCGAAGTCGAACTCCGACCTCCGCTCCGGGTTGTCCATGCGGTACCGGTACAGCGCGGGGCACCGGAGCAGCATCCGTGCGCCAGTCGATGACAGCGACCCACCCTCAACGGGGTCGGCGTGGTACTCGTGCTCGGGTACGTCGTGGAAGCCGGGCTCAGTGATCGCGGCGCTTCGCTCTCGCACGTCCCCTCCTCCTGAGTCGTTTGGCCTCTTGCCCATCCCTGATCTGGCAGGTGCAGGCGATGCGTCCTATGGGGTCGACGGGGGCGGGGCGTCCGCAGTGGAAGCACTCGACGGCGGTCACTGCCCACCCCCAGCAGATAGCGCTTCCCCGAACGGCAGGACGTCCTGCGCCAGACGCCGGGCGGCTATCTCGCAGTAGCGTTCCTCGATCTCCACGCCGGTCGCCCTGCGGCCCAGCATCTTC
>Ga0299914_10000106_pt1 | contig 47075 bp, 51 predicted proteins | sample RVTome_10_FD_201361 | JGI IMG/M metagenome (GOLD analysis project Ga0299914, IMG submission 201361) | Soil microbial communities from uranium-contaminated site in the Upper Colorado River Basin, Wyoming, United States - RVT153D57 (version 2) ... | reverse complement strand
ATCAGCATGGTCTGGTGATTCTCCCACTTCCGCCAGCCGGCCTTGGAGACGTTGTCGAAAATCCGCTTGCCCAGTTCGCCCGGGTACGGCTGGAAATCAAGACCTTCGGCTTCTTCGCCTAGTACAACGCAATCAACCCTGCGTGCCATCACGTTCTCCGTTCATCATTTTCGCGCTGAATGTTTCGAGTATTCGCTGGACAGGCGCGGCAAGTCCGAGCGGCGGCGGCGAGGCCGTATCGTACCAGTCTGTTTCAGCATCCATCACTGTCCGGGAAACGACAACGAGCCGAACGTGTACCGGTTGAATGTGCAACCGAAAGTGGCTGAAGGTGTGCGTGAAGGATTCCAGCGCAATCACTTCGTGTGCGCCTGGCATCTTCGCAGCCAGCCACACCGCACTATCCTCCGTTTCCGGGAGACTCCATAGCCCGCCCCAGATACCGGCTGGCGGCCGCTTTTCCATCAGCACCCTGCCACGGTGTTCGAGCAACAGCATTTCTATGCGCCGTTCGGGCAGCACGCTACGTTTCTTTCGACCGGGGAACTCCGCCTGCCGGGATTCGCGTTTCGCGACGCAATCTTCTGCGACGGGACAATCATCGCAACGCGGACGCGTTCTCGTGCAGAGCGTCGCACCGAGATCCATCATCGCCTGGTTGTAATGATGCGCACGCGTTTCCGGCAACTGTGCTGCAGCGACTTTCCACAATCTGTCTGCAACGGCCGACTGTCCCGGCCAACCTGCCACTGCAGCATGACGCGCCAGCACGCGCTTGACGTTGCCATCGAGTATCGCGTGGCGCTGGCCGCATGCGAGCGAAAGAATGGCGCCGGCCGTCGAACGGCCGATGCCTGGCAAGGCCTGCACCAGTTCGAATTCGCGCGGGAACTCGCCGCTGAATTGATCGCGCACCTGTTGTGCGGCGGCGTGCAGATTGCGGGCGCGGGCGTAGTAGCCGAGTCCTGCCCAGTGATGCAGCACGTCGTCCTGCGGTGCGTCGGCCAGGGTTGTTATGTCGGGAAAGCGCGTCACGAACCGCAGGTAATACGGAATGACGGTCGCGACCTGCGTCTGCTGGAGCATGATTTCCGACACCCAGACACGGTACGACGTCGGATCCTGCTGCCACGGCAAGTCCTTCCGGCCATGGACATCGAACCAGGCAAGCACGCGATCCGCGAACGCATTCATCGCGTTATCGCCTTCCGGCGACGGCGTCTCGCGTCATCCCAGGAAATCCTTCAACTTGTCCTTGAGCTTGTCTTCAAGTCTCTTCTTTTCTTCATCGGCCTTGCGCTTCGCTTCGTCGCGCAGTTCCTGTTCCTTTTTCTTCAGCGCTTCCCGGGCCTTTGCCTCCAGCACGCCTTTTACATCCGGGCGCACTTTTGGAGCCATGACCGGTCCCGTCAGACGTACGGGAATTGCCGTGCCGCTCAGTTCCTCGATACCGCCGGAAAGTTCGGGAGACTTCAGCACAGTCGCCTCGATGGTGTAATCCATCGTGGCTTTCGCGATATCAACCTGACCCTTGCCGGTGACGCGCAGGAACGGCAGCTTTGCGTTGAGATCGTCATTGCGCAGGATGCCCTTGTCGATCGTTCCGCTGGCGGAAAGATCGGCGAATTCCGTGCGCTGCGGCGCCTTGCTCGCATCATGCGTGCGGCCCTTGAACGTGGCATAAGCCTCGCGTATGGACTCCCACAGGTTGAAACCTTCGATCGCACCGTCCTTGACGGCGACATTGAATTTTCCGTTCAACGTCTTGCGCATCGCGCCGACGGTCTTGCCGCGCGCGCTCGCGGCAACAGCCATCTGCGCGGTGCCGGAAAGGTTCTCGACATCGAGAATGTCCTTGACCATCGGCTTCAGGTCGACGCGATCCAGGTGTTCGTCAACGGCAATCACCGGAACCTCACCGCTCGCATCCAGGCGAATGTCGCCGCGGTAGCCGCCGCCGTAGAATTTCGCTTCCGCCGGATGAACGCGCAGCTTGTCGTTCTGCGCCACGACGCCGATCTTCACGCCGCTTGATCTGAAATCGAATGCCTTGAGCTTGCCGATCGTGATGCCACCAACGATGTCGTAGCCTCGAACAAGATCAGCAGGAATCTCCATCTGGTCGAGCGGCGTCTCGCTTTCCGCGCTTGTCGCCTGCTCCGCGCCCGGCGGCAGGTAACGGTCGACATCGATCTGGTCCAGCGCCAGATCGAAACGCAGAGCCTGCTTTTCGATGTCGGCCACTTCGACACGACCGGTCAGATTCGTCTGGTCCAGGACCGCGCGCAGCTCGCTGATGACGGCGCGATTGGGGGCGACCTCGAATTTTGCGGACAACGACGCCCTGTCCAGAACTTCGCCGTCTCGCATTTCCGGCAGCTCCTGGCCCAGCTTCACCAGCAGTTGCCCGGGAGAAAATTCCGCAACGCGAATGTTTCCGGTGAAGGCCGGCGCCTTGTCGAGATTGCTGGCGTTCACGTTGCCGGAAACGTTCATGGCCAGTGCGTTCACGGCGAGATCGGATATCTGCGCGGTGCCCGCAGCCTGATCGTAGCGGAAGCTGGCGTTGACGCGTCCTTTGCCGGACACCGCGAGATCTTGCGGGGCCAGCGAACCCAGGTGCTTGAGCGTGGCACCCATGTCGTCGGCTGCGACATCCAGACTGCCCGCAACGCTGGGAGCATCCGGCAGCGCTTCCGCCGAGCCTTCGATTTTCGCAACCACGCCCAAGGCTCGCAGCTCGGCACCGCGCAGTGCTGCCTTGCCAGTCGCCTGATCGTAGGAAAAGCCGAGCTGGCCATTCGCCGGACCGGCGAGATTCAGTCCTTCAGGCAACAACTTGCCCAGTGCCGCGGCGGTTTTCTTCAAATCCTCTGCTGAAAACGCCAGGTTTCCTGTCGCGCCCGGTGCGTCATTCAGACCGGTGACATCGGCATTGACGTCCAGCCTGATGCCCAGCGCGTCAACCACCAGCGCTTCCACAGCAGCATCGCCGGTTTCCATATCGCTGCGCAGCTGATTCCACTGCGCGCGTACGTTCGCTGGCGAAACCGGCAAGCCCTTGCCAGTAGCATCCAACACGAAGCTGCCTTTGCCGACGGCGAACTGCTGCTTCTCGACGTCCGCGACAACCCGGCCATCGAATTCAAACGTGCCCGCAAGTTCCGGCTCCGAAACCCGGATCTCGCCGCTCATTGTCAGCGGAAAGTCCGCTGGCAGGCCGACGCGACCGGCCTCCAGGTTGAAGTTCGAAAGCCCCGCCTGCAGATTTGCCGCCGCGTCCTTGTAGCTGATTTCCGCTCCACGAATCTCGATGCCGTTCACGGAAAATTCGGGAGGCACGGGCTCATCGTCCGGCCTCGGGGCCTCTTGCGATTCCCCGGCCAGATCGTCCCAGTTGGAGACGCCTTCCGCATTTCGCTCGAGCCGGATGACCGGCTGCTCGATGACGACCTTGCCGATCTCGACCCGTCGTGACAGCAGGGGCAACAACTTCACACGCACCTGCACCCGTTCAACCATGGCGAACGGCTCGTCGCCAAATCCGGCAGCGTTGCCGAGGCGCACGGCACCGAGCTCAACGCCCAGCCAGGGGAAAACCGAAAGATCGATATCCCCCGGAATCTCCAGCTGTCGCCCCGTGGATTCTTCCACGGCCGCTTCGATCCGCGGCTTGAAGTCGTTGGGATCAACGATCAACGGCAGCGCCACGGCAGCGACAAGGATGAGCAGCAGCAATGTGCCAAGAACAATTCCGACAATTTTTAGAATCTTGCGCATGAGGACTCGCAATGAAGGGGTTGGACACGGCGATTTCGCCAAGCGCCTAGTATGGCGGCCCGACAGCGGGAATCAAATGTAGAAGTGGATGAGCGGCATCCCGGACAGAAAAGGAGTGATTGCTCACCCGTTCCAGCCATGGGGGGGGTTGGGATGCCGCTCATGACCACCCGAAGGTGATCGGAGCGGACATTACCTTAGGGAGTTACGTGTGCGTATCAGGGCTTTGCCCGAATTGCAGCGGGGAATACAAGGCCTTTGGCTACAGATCGGATTGAATCAGGCCGGTGCGGATTGCATAGCGAACCAGTCCGGGAATGTCCCGAATTTCCAGCCGGTCCATGAGTTGCGCCCGGTGCGTTTCGACGGTCTTCACGGAAACGCTGAGCAGTTCCGCAATCTTCCGCGTCGTCAATCCCTCGGCGACAAGCTGCAGAATTTCACGCTGGCGCGCCGTGAGGCGTTCGAGCGGCGAACGGGCCTTGGCGCTGTTGCCAAGATACTCGTCGATCAACGTCTTCGAAATGCTCGGGCTGAGGTAGGTCTTGCCGTTGATCACGGAACGTATGGCGATTTCCAGTTCCGCCGTCGCCGCATCCTTTACGAGGTAACCGGATGCTCCTGCCCGCAACGCCTGCAACACGTATTCTTCATTGGCGTGCATCGAAAGCATGACCACAGCTGTGTCCGGAAAATCACGATGAATGCGTGCCGCGGCTTCCAGTCCATTCAGGCTGGGCATCGCGATATCGAGTAGTACAAGGCGCGGTTCGTGCTCCTTTACAAGACGCAACACCTGGCGGCCGTCGCCCGTCTCGGCGACAACTTCGATGTTGCCGATGTTGTCCAGCAGTGCGCGAATACCGGCTCGCACCAGACTGTGGTCGTCCGCGAGGAGTACAGAGATTCTGGATCCCATCATGTGCAAATTCTCCATTGCCTGTCTTCTTGTTCGGAAATGTCTTGCGGGTTTGTGCGGATACCGCAAAGAACGTCTTGGCCTTTTTGCCTCACATCAGAATTATTACGACGCGCTACTCAGACATGAATACAACCTGACCCGAGTTTCATGCGCCAAATACACCGATAAGAGCGCACGAGGATTCCGATAACCGCATCTGCGATGGCGAGTCTGTATTCAGTCGGAGAATGGGGAATGACCGGCACGGGCTACCGGCATGGCCAAACGTAACCGCGTTCCGCATCCGACGGCGGATTTCAGATCCAGCCGGGCACCCGCGAGCGCAGCGCGTTCCTGCATTCCGAGCAAGCCCGCGCTCCCACCCTGCAACGCCGTGGACCGGGCAGTCGCGGCGTTAAAACCGCCGCCGTCGTCGGTCACCCGGAGTTCGACGATGTTGCGGTGAATGCGAACGGAAACACCGAAAATGGTCGCGCCGGCATGTCGCATCACATTGGTGATGGCTTCCTGGGCCACGCGGAAAAACAGGGTCTCGACTTCCGGACGCAAACGGGGGAAATCCGGATCGATTTCCAGCTGAACAGGGATCGACGCGAGACGGGCCACGCGATCCGCGTACCAGCGCAGCGCCGGCACGAGACCAAGATCGTCGAGCATCGATGGCCGCAGATCGAGTGACAGGTCACGAACCTGCTGCATCAGCGACGACACGGCTCCGAGCGCTTCGTCCAGTTCCGCATGCTTGTCGCGCCCGGCAATGCGCGCCAGCATCAGCTTGACCATCGTGAGCTGCTGGCCGATCTCGTCATGAAGTTCGCGCGCAAGGTTGCGCCGTTCGTTTTCCTGCACGTCGAGCACCTGTTGCGAAAGCACTCTCAGCCGGCGTGCGTAGTCCGCCATCGCGCGCTCGCTGCGGCGACTTTCAGTGATATCGAGACCTGTGCCCACGAAGAACGATTTGCCCAGGTAAGGCGCCGGCCGCAGACGCAACAGAACTTCTCGCCGCGGTTTGCCTTTGGGTGAAACGAGTCCGACGAGCTGCGGCTCATCGGGAAATACCGGAGGTTCGCCTTGCAAGGCGTTCTCCATCCAGCCGCGATTCGCGGGGTGAAAACAGGCGAGGAACGGGATATTAACCAGTTGTGCAGGTGCCAGCCCCAGCATCAGCGCAAAACCGCGGCTGGCGAAACGAAATCGTGCGGCATCGGCGACGAACATGCCGCCGAACACGGCGTCGTCCAGCAAACTGAGCAGCAGTTCGTTTTCGGTACCGGCAGTGGCGAGAATGTCCAGCCGGTCGGGCACCAGCGAAGCATCGGGTACACGCATTCGATTCTCCTGTCAGGCGGTCGCGCGATGATGTGCGATCGAACGCCGTTCGGGAAATGGAGGTGCGGGTAATTACTGAGGCGAGCACCGGAAGAGTTTGGAGCGGGTGAAGGGAATCGAACCCTCGTCAGCTGCTTGGGAAGCAGCAGCTCTACCATTGAGCTACACCCGCCCGGACTGTGGCGCGCTCGTATTAATGCATGGAACATGGCCGGGCGGCAATGCCGGCGAAGGCATCGATGATACAATGCGCCGCTCATTTGAAGCCTTCTTACATGCGCATGAACGCCCTCATCAACGGCAGAACAACTGATGTCCCGGAAGGGTCATCCGTGTCGGATCTTCTCGAGCAACTCGGACTCGGCGGCAAGCGAATTGCCGTCGAACTCAATGGCGAGATACTGCCGCGCAGCCGCCATGCCGAACAGCGCGTCGCAGACGGCGACCGCCTCGAGATCGTCCACGCCATCGGCGGCGGATCCTTGCCCGCAAGCAACCCGGAGACATACCAATGACGACAGTCCCCGCAGAAGTCAGACCTTCCGCCCGGGAGACGCTGCACATCGCCGGTCGCGACTACACGTCGCGACTGCTGGTCGGTACGGGCAAGTACAAGGATCATCAGGAAACCCGGCTCGCCATCGAGGCGAGCGGCGCCGAAATTGTGACTGTCGCCCTGCGCCGCACCAACATCGGCCAGAATCCGGGCGAACCGAATCTGCTGGATGTCCTGCCGCCGGATCGTTACACCATTCTGCCGAATACGGCGGGCTGCTACACGGCGAAGGACGCAATTCGTACCTGCCAGCTGGCGCGCGAACTGCTCGACGGTCACTCGCTTGTGAAACTCGAAGTGCTCGGCGACGAAAAGACGCTGTTCCCGGATATCACGGCGACGCTGGAAGCCGCCGAAAAGCTGGTGCGGGACGGCTTCGACGTCATGGTCTACACCTCGGACGACCCGATCGTCGCCAGGCGACTCGAAGAAATCGGCTGCGTGGCGGTGATGCCTCTGGCGGCGCCGATAGGCTCGGGTCTGGGCGTGCGCAATCCCTACAACATTCTTGAAATTGTCGAAAATGCGAAGGTTCCTGTGCTCGTCGATGCCGGTGTAGGTACTGCATCCGATGCCGCCGTCGCGATGGAGCTGGGCTGTGGCGGCGTGTTGATGAACACCGCTATCGCTGCTGCAAGAAACCCGGTGCTGATGGCCTCGGCAATGCGCAAGGCGGTGGAAGCGGGACGCGAAGCATTTCTGGCGGGCCGTATGCCGCGCCGTCGCTATGCGAGCGCGTCGTCGCCGCTGGACGGCACGTTTTTCTGATCGATGCCGGACACTACCGCACATCCGTTTCGCCGCATTCGCAGCTTCGTTCGCCGTGAAGGTCGGCTGACGCCAGGTCAGGCGCGTGCGCTGGAACGCTGGTTGCCGGAATACGGGCTACCCGAAGATGACCGGCCGCTGGACTTTCCGTCGGTATTCGGCCGCAACGCGCCTACGCTGCTGGAGATCGGTTTCGGCAACGGCGATGCGTTGCTGGAAGTGGCCAGGCGGCATCCCGAGTGGAACTTCATCGGAATCGAAGTGCATCGTCCGGGTGTCGGGCACTTGCTGAAACACGCCGGCGAGCAGGACGTGCGGAACCTGCGTGTTTCGAGCCGCGACGCCGTTGAAGTACTTGAGCAGCAGATTCCCGACGAAAGTCTTGAACGCGCGATGCTGTATTTTCCCGACCCCTGGCCAAAGAAACGTCATCACAAGCGGCGCATCGTGCAACCGGCGTTTGTACGGCTGATTGCGCGCAAACTTGCGCCGGGCGGCGAGTTCCATCTGGCAACCGACTGGGAGAACTACGCGGAACACATGCGCGATGTACTGGAATCGACATCCGAATTCGAAAGCACGGCGCCCGGCGCCTTTGCATCCCGCCCTGCGGATAGACCACTTACGAAGTTCGAACAGCGCGGCCAGCGACTTGGCCACGGCGTGTGGGACCTGGTTTACCGCCGGCGATGACGTAGTGCCGTGTGCGCTTCGATCCCTTTCCAAACGCGCGACATCGAACCGGTACGGATCGTCACGCAGCCGTGAGCGCGGTGTTGATGCCTTCGATCACGAACTGGACGGCAAGCGCAGACAGGATCACACCCAGCAGCCGATCCACGACGTTCGCACCGGTTTCTCCCAGCAAGACCATCAGCCGGCCAGCAAGCATCAACGCAATAAATGCCAGCAACAGAACGAACGCCAGCACGCCGAGTAACGACCAGAACGCACCGGTATCGCCACGCGTCTCGCCGACGAGCAACAGCACCGTCGTCAACGCACCCGGGCCGGCAAGCAATGGAAACGCCAATGGAAAAACGGATATGTCTTCCTTGAAGCGCGCTTCTTCCTGCTCACGCACCGTTGTCGAACGCAGGCCGGACTGACGCGCGAACACCATGTCGATGGCAACCAGGAACAGCAGCAGCCCGCCTGCGATCTTGAACGAAGACACGCTGATGCCCAGCGCCTGCAGCAGCCAGTCACCGGTAAACGCAAAAAGGAAAAGAATGCCTGCGGCGAGCAAGACTGCCTTGACAGCCATGCGACGGCGATAGGTGGTTGACCCCCCTCGCGTCAATGCACCAAAGATAGGAGCAAGGCCGACAGGATCTATGACCACGAACAGCACGACGAAAAGATTGATAAGACTTTCTAAACTCATGCCGATTTCACGTTCCGTGGCTTGAACACAGGCGCTGTGACTTCTATAAAGTAAGTCACAGTCACGTCCCCGGGTTGCTTCTCTGACGCACGACGCATCATAGCAATCCGTCACCTGGAGGGGCAGCCGCAATGGATGATTCAGATCACGTCTTGCCTTTCATCGGTTCCTGGTACAAGGATGCTGCCGGCGGAATTTTTGAAATCGTTGCCATCGATAACGATGACGGCACGGTCGGGATACAGCACTTCGATGGCAGCGTCGAGGAGCTCGACCTCGACACGTGGTGGGAAACGCCGATGGTGATGGTCGAACCGCCGGAAGACTGGTCCGGCTCGCTCGACATGGAACGCGAAGACTACGGCGTCGATCTGGGCGAGATTCCCATTGAGGAATGGGGCACCGCCATGGAATTCATCGAACGCGCCGACTGATCGCTACGCAGGCTGCGCAACTTTTACTTTCCCGTCTTCGACCGTGGTTTCCAGACTGCGCAGTGATTGGCCCTGGCAGGGACCTGCAGTACAGAACCCGGTGCCTATTTCAAATAACGCACCATGTACGCCGCACATGATCTGATTGCCAGCACGCGTGAGAAACCGGTCCGGTCCCCAGTTCAACATCGCGCCTGTGTGCGGACAGCTGTTCGCGTAAGCGAACACGTCCCCATCCTTGCGCACGACAAAGCCGTACCACTTTTCGCCACGGCTGTTTTCGATTTCGAACTCTTTCGCACCCGGATCGGCGATGTCGTCGAACCGGCAGACCTCGACGCCGTCAATCACGCCGCCGCCCTTGCGCGTTGCTCTGCTTCCGGTGAAAAGCCGGTCTTCATCAAATAGAGCACGAGCAGCACCGCCGGGATGCCGCTGGCAGCGGCCACGACAAAGAACTCCGTGTAACTGAAGGCTTCAACCAGCGTACCGGAGAAAATCCCCGTTATTTTTCCGGGAATTTTCATCAGCGAACTGAAGAGCGCGTATTGAGTTGCGGTGTACGCCGTACTCGTCAGGCTCGACATGAAAGCGATGAAGACGACATTCGCGAGTCCGCCGCTCATGTTATCCGCCATGATCACGACGGCCAGCCTCCAGTTGTCGGGGCTGCCGTGCATCGCCAGCCACGCGAAACTCAGATTGGTGAAAGCCAGCAACGCCGCGCCCAGCAGCAGCACCGGCATGATGCCGTAACGCACGACGAGCACGCCGCCGAGCCCTGCGCCTATCACCGTCATGGCGAGACCGAATACCTTCGCGATATTGGCAATCTCGACCTTGCTGTAACCGATGTGTATGTAGAACGGACCCGACATCACGCCCAGCAGGTAATCGCTCATCAGGTAAACGGAAACCAGCGCCAGCAACACGAAGGCGCGCTTGCCGTTGCGCACGAAGAATTCCGCGAATGGCCCGACCACTGCGCCGGCAAACCAGGCTTCGAGGCGTCGCCACAGCGACGCCGCATTCGGATCGGCCTTGAGCGCGGCATTCATCTTTTCCTCGATCTCGCGCGTCAGTTGCGAAATCTTCCGCTGTGGCTCTGCAATCATCAGTGCGGTCACCACGCCCACGCTCATGCAGGCGGCCATCATCAAATACGCCGCCTGCCACGACATGAACTGTGCGACATACAGCGCGCCCGCCACGGACACGATCATCGCCAGCCGGTAACCGTAGATATAGGTTGCCGCCATCGCGCCCTGCCGGTCGGGATCGACGGCTTCGATGCGATAGGCATCAATCGCAATGTCCTGGGTTGCGGAAAAGAACGCGACGAGCACGGCAGCGAGCGCGAGTTGCAACAATTGTTCCTGCGGATCCGAGAGCGCCATGAGCACGAGACCGGCGGCAACCATCGCTTGCGCGAACAGCATCCAGCTGCGCCGCTGTCCGAACCAGCGCGTCAGCAATGGCAGGCGCAGGCGATCGACGACGGGAGCCCAGACGAATTTGAATGCGTAGGCAAGACCCACGCCACTCAGGAACCCGATCGTTGCAGGACTCACGCCTTCATCGGCAAGCCAGGTCAGGAACGTGAAGAACACCAGCGGCAAAGGCAGTCCCGAAGAAAAGCCGAGAAACAGCATGCCGAGCACGCGCGGGTGCAAATAGACGCCCAGCGCCTGGCGCCAATTCTGCGCGACGCCGTTCATTTCAGTGGAAGTCCTCGATGCGCATCGCATACTCAAGCGTCAGCGGCGCGTGATCCGAAAAGCGTTCCGCCGTATAGATGCTTGCAGACTTCACCTTGTCCTGCAGCCCGGGCGTGACGATGTGATAGTCGATGCGCCACCCAACGTTCTTCGCCCATGCCTGGCCGCGGTTCGACCACCAGGTGTACTGGTCCGCGTCCTGGTTCACGACGCGAAACGCGTCCACCCAGCCGGCCTTGTCGAACAGCGTCGTCAGCCATTCGCGCTCTTCCGGCAGGAAGCCGGAATTCTTGCGATTGCCGCGCCAGTTCTTCAGGTCGATTTCCTTGTGCGCGATGTTCCAGTCACCACAGATGACGTATTCGCGCTTGCGGCGGCGATAACCCCTGAAGATCGTCATCAGGCGCTCCATCACCTGGAACTTGATCTGCTGGCGAACTTCACCCGATGAACCGGACGGCAGGTACAGCGACACGATCGAGAGATTGCCGAAACGGTATTCGAGATAACGCCCCTCCGCATCGAACTCCGGCCAGGCCAGCCCTTCGATGATTTCGTCGGGTTCATGCCGTGAATAGATCGCGACGCCGGAATAACCCGGCTTCTGCGCATCGTGATAGCGACAGTGATAGCCGGCCGGGCAGAAGATCTCGTCGCCCAGCTGGTGTATCTGCGCCTTGGTTTCCTGCACACAAACGACATCGGGCTGCTCGCGTTCGATCCACTCGAAAAAACCCTTGCGAGCTGCCGATCGAATGCCGTTGACGTTGACGGTGGTGATTTTCATTGTATTCAGGAGTTCTTTTCGGGGCTGAAAACGAGCGTGTATCATACCGGACCCGCCCGAAACTGCGACTGGAGCCTGCATGAACGACACCCCGCACGGAAATTACCGGCAGGAATTTCTCGAATTCGCCATCGCGCGGAATGTCCTTCGTTTCGGTGAGTTCACGCTCAAATCCGGTCGCAACAGTCCGTACTTTTTCAATGCGGGACTGTTCAATACCGGCAAGGCGCTGGCGCTGCTCGGACGCTGGTACGCGCAGGCATTGATCGACAGCGGACTCGAGTTCGACATGATCTTCGGGCCTGCGTACAAGGGCATCCCGCTCGCGACGCTTACCACTGCCGCGCTCGCCGAGCATCATGATCGCGACGTACCGTACTGCTTCAATCGAAAGGAAGCCAAGGCGCACGGTGAAGGTGGCAATCTCGTGGGCGCGCCGCTCAAGGGTCGCGTCGTGATTGTCGATGACGTCATCACGGCAGGCACGGCGATTCGCGAGTCCGTGGATATCATTCGCGCGCAGGGCGCGACGCCGGCCGGCGTGCTGATTGCACTGGATCGCCAGGAACGTGGCGGCGGTTCGCTTTCCGCAGTACAGCAGGTCGAAGAGGATTACGGCCTGCACGTAGCGAGCATCGCCCGCCTCGAAGATCTCATTGGATTCCTCGAAAAAGACCCAGCGCATGACGCTGCATTGCCGCAGCTCCGTAAATATCGCGCCACCTATGGCATAGGCTGAACTGGTCGCCGCTGATTGCGGTCGCGCCGCCGGCCGCTGCTATACTGCTTTTCACTGAATGAAAGACACCGGTAACCGCCATGCGAAATCATCTGCTGCCCGTTTCCCTGCTGATCCTGCTTACAGTCACGAGCGTTGCCCATGCTGGCAGCGTCTATAAATGGGTCGACAAGGACGGCAATGTTCATTACACGAATACTCCGCCGCCGGAAGCCTCACAGCAGGAACGCACCGTGCTGGATGAACACGGCAATGTAACGGATACGCTCGCGGCGCCGAAGACAGCGGAAGAGATCGCGTTGGCGCGCAAGCAGGACGCCGAACGCCTGGAAGCCGAACGCCTCGCGAAGGATCAGGCGGCCAAGGACAACATGCTGTTGCAGACGTATTCGACAGCCGAAGAAATGGAGATGGCGCGCGACGGACGTCTCGCCGCACTGGATGCGCAGGTCAAGGTCGTGAGCGGCACCATCAGTTCGCTGGAAACCCAGCTCGCGGGGCTGGAGCAACAGGCAGGCCGGATCCGCGATGCGGGCAATCCGGTGCCTGCACACGTGCAGACGAACCTCGACAAGACACGCGACGAACTGCTGCGGAACCAGAAGTTCCTGTTGGCGCGCGAGGAAGAACAGCAAAAGATCCGCGAGAAATTCGACGCGGATATCACGCGTTTCAGGGAACTGAAAGGAATAAAGTGATCAGCACGCGGTGATCGACAACAGCGAGAAGCCGGGAAATTCCCGGCTTTTTTCTTTCAAGCCTCTGGCAACACGCCGATCCGTCAAAGGGGTTTCCCCGGAGACGGATTACCGATCACTGAAAACGGTTCGCTGCCGTCTAGTTTCTTCCCGAATGACCGAATCCGCCCGCACCGCGATGGCTGGTCTCGAAAGTGTCGACACGTTCGAACACGACCTGCACGACGGGCACGATGATCATCTGCGCAATGCGTTCACCCGGCTCGATGGTGAACATGTCCCTGCCCCGGTTCCACACTGAAACGAACAGCTGGCCCTGGTAATCGGAATCGATCAGGCCGGTGAGGTTGCCGAGCACGATGCCGTGCTTGTGCCCGAGACCGGAGCGCGGCAACAGCATGGCCGCAAGTCCCGGGTCGCCGATGTGTATCGCAATGCCGGTCGGTACGAGGTGCGTATCGCCGGGTGCAAGTGTAACGGGAGCATCGAGACAGGCACGCAGGTCCATGCCGGCGGAACCTTCCGTCGCGTACTCCGGCAATGGAAAATCCTTCCCCACGCGCGGATCGAGCACTTTCAGTTGTACAACGTTCGTCATTCCTGTTCCTTTTCAGTGCGGCGATACTGGGCTGCGATCAGGGAAACCAGCTTGCACGCCACGGCGTATTTGTCGTCTTGTGGAATTTCGGTGCTGCCACCCGGCCAGAACACCTGCAATGCGTTGTCGTCGGTATCGAAACCCTTGCCCGCGCCAACCCAATTCGCCGCCACCATGTCGAGGTTCTTGTTCTTCAGTTTGTGGCGCGCATGAACTTCAAGATCGTTGGTTTCCGCAGCGAAACCCACCGTGAAGATCGGCCGGCCTGAAGATGCAACGGTCGCCAGGATGTCGCGCGTACGGCCGAGCGAAAGCTCCATCGAACCCTGTTCTTTCTTGATCTTGGTAACCGCCGGCTTGTCCGGCGAGTAGTCCGCGACAGCCGCCGTGCCGACGAATATGTCTGTCTGGTCAATGCGGTGAATCACCGCGTCGTACATGTCCGCTGCGGTCTCGACATGCTGGATTTCAACGCCGGCGGGCGGGGGTACGGCAACAGGACCGGTGACCAGCGTTACCTTGGCACCGGCGGCCGATAATGCACGCGCAACTGCATAACCCATTTTTCCGGAACTGCGGTTCGAAATGTAGCGGACAGGGTCTATGGGTTCGCGTGTCGGACCGGCGGTGACCACGACGCGAACGCCTTGCAACAGGAGTTTGCCCTCCGGCGACAACAGGGTTTCGAATCCGTGTGGCAGAACCGCGTCGGCGATCTCCACAGGTTCCAGCATCCGTCCCACGCCGGATTCCTTCTCCGCCAGCGCGCCTTCGCCCGGCCCCAGGAAACGTACGCCGCGCGCCTGCAGGATGTCGTGGTTCGTCCGGGTGGCGGGATGCTGCCACATGGCCCAGTTCATCGCCGGCGCAAGCACCACGGGTGCGGTGGTCGCAAGGCACAGCGTCGTCAGCAGGTCATCGGCGAACCCGTACGCGAGCTTCGCCATGAAGTTCGCGGTCGCCGGAGCAATCAGCACGCAATCGGCCCACCGCGCCAGTTCGATGTGTCCCATCGATGCTTCCGCTGCGGGATCCCAGAGCGAGTCGCGGACCGGCCGATGCGATACCGCCTGCAGGGTCGTTGCCGTGATGAATTCCTGCGCTCCCGCCGTCATCACGACCTGCACTTCGGCACCTCGATCGCGCAGCCGGCGGACAAGATCCGCGCTCTTGTAGGCGGCGATGCCGCCGGTCACTCCAAGCAGAATGCGTTGTGCCACGACAGTCCCCGATTACCGATTCGAGGTGCGTACGATACCGTAGTGCATCAGGCCGAGGAACCGGTCCGGAACGCGCAGACACGGAGGTGAGCATGAGCATCAAGGAATGGCCGCAGAACGAGCGGCCGCGCGAGAAGTTGCTTGCGCGAGGCGCGGAGACGCTTTCGGATGCGGAACTGCTCGCGATCTTTCTGCGTACCGGACTCAAGGGACGCACCGCCGTCGACCTGGCGCGCGACCTGCTCGGCGAGTTTGGCGGCCTGCGGGCGTTGCTCTCGGCAGACCGCGCCAGGCTGTGCGCGTCACCCGGTCTCGGTGACGCCAAGTTCTGCCAGCTGCAGGCCGCGCTGGAAATCGCGCGGCGTTTTTTTGCGGAAACGCTCTCCAAGGGCACGAGCCTGACGAGCCCCGAACAGGCACGTGACCTGCTGGTCGCCCGGCTGCGTGATCGGCCGTACGAAGTCTTCGCCTGCGTCTTTCTCGACAACCGGCACCGGATGCTGCATTACGGCGAACTGTTCCGCGGCACGATAGACGGCGCGGCCGTGTATCCTCGCGAGGTGGTGCGCGAAGCCCTGGAGCGCGGTGCGGCCGCCGTAATCCTCGCGCACAACCATCCCAGCGGCATCGCCGAGCCCAGCGCGGCCGACCAGTCCATCACCCGCCGGCTACGGGAGGCCTTGAGCCTGGTGGACATTCGCGTGCTGGATCATATCGTCGTGGGTGACGGCGAGACCGTCTCCTTCGCGGAACGCGGCTTGATCTAGCGCTCCGCGGCTTGCGTTCAATCGGCCGTTCGGGTATAAAGTGCGGCCTTTCCGCCAGCCCCCGGCCTGACTCCGGGGATGCATTCGGGCACCGGGTTTGGAACCGAGGAATAAACGATGTCGAGAGTCTGCCAGGTTACGGGTAAGCGGCCCATCACAGGTAATAATGTGTCGCACGCCAACAACAAGACGAAGCGCCGCTTTCTGCCGAATCTGCACGCCAAGCGATTCTGGCTGGAAGCCGAAGGCCGCTTCGTGAAACTGCGCGTGTCCATGAAGGGCCTGCGCATCATCGACAAGAAGGGTATCGATCAGGTGGTCGCCGACCTGCGGACCCGCGGCGAAAAGGTTTAAGGAGATAAAGCATGGCTTCCGGCAAGCGCGAAAAGATCAAGCTCGTCTCCACTGCTGACACCGGTCACTTCTACACGACTGTGAAGAACAAGCAGAACACCCCCGAAAAGATCACCATGAAGAAGTTCGATCCGGTGGTGCGCAAGCACGTGGATTACAAGGAATCGAAGATCAAGTAAGGATTACTTGTACTTCGCTCCGAAAAAACCCGCTTCTGCGGGTTTTTTTAATAGCAAAGCAAACCCGCTTCTGCGGGTTTTTTATTGGGAAGGCCTTCTCCGAGAATGTCCGGCTACTGTCGCCTGTCAGTCACCTCCGTATTTCTCGACCATCATCTCGATAAGCTCGCGCTGATTCTCCAGCAACTTTTGTTCTTCCGGCAGCAACTCCGATTCCGCCCGTTGCACCGTCGAAAAAGGACCCGGATGTGATTTCCGGTAAAGCGCAATACGTCGAATGTACGCTTCGTCCGCTTCTCGATCACGAATCAACAAGCCAGCGTCATACAACACCTCCCACCATGCAGTATCAACCTGCGAATACAAACTCAGCGAGTGGTCAACCTCGTACTCCAGCATGAGTTGTGCACGATCAATTTTCCCGTCATTCAACAGCCCCAATGTCATTAGCGAAAGAGCACCCCGGGGAGCAGCTTCGGTTACAGCCAGGGAATGAATACCGATAACGAAGCCCACCACACTGCCAAAAACGATCCCGCCGAAAATCAGAACTGTGGACCGCAAGACCTTTCTCATCACCTTGGCTTCTCCCAAGAATTTCATCACATGTTCATGTTTCGGATGCTTCTGGACACATGTTCCAATCGACAAAGGAAAAGTGCTCTGAAGTTTCGCCTTCGTTCGATCGACGCCGCTACAGCAGCGGCCTGGCCTGACGCGCAGATTTTTGTTCCGGGCAAGGCGCGGGCTGCGGGACGGCGAGGAGTTTACGGTTGGTAAATGACGAGCCGAAACGCAGACCGCAACGCCGCCTGGGGCAAAAAGATGCCGTCAGGCCTGACAGGACGGACACCAGTACGTAGCCCTCTGCCCCATCACCTTGTGCCGAATATCCGTTCCGCATTTCCGGCAGGGTTCGCCTGCACGATCGTAGACATTCAGATGAACCCGAAAGTAGCCGGTATTGCCATCCGGCTGCGTGAAGTTCCGCAAGGTCGTGCCGCCTTTCGCGATGGCTCGCTGCAATACGGTGCGTATCGCTTCCGCCAGCCGTGCATATTCCACGCGCGTGACGCGACCCACTGCGCGACCAGGACGAATGCCGGCGAGAAACAGCGCTTCGCTCGCGTAGATATTGCCGACGCCGACCACGATCGACGCGTTCATGATGAACAGCTTCACCGCAAGTTTGCGTCTGCGTGAACGTTCGAACAGGTAATCGCCGTCGAAATCGTCCGTCAGCGGTTCAGGGCCCAGCGACTTCAACAGTGGATGATTTTCCGGATCTTCTTTCGTCCAGTGCACGCTGCCAAAGCGGCGCGGATCGTTGAAGCGCAGGCAGCGATCACCTTCATAAACGAAATCCAGGTGATCGTGCTTCTGCGGCGGCGTCGCCGCCGGGACGACACGTAAATGACCGGACATGCCGAGATGCAGCAACAGCGTGCCGCGCTCGAAACGGAACAGCAGGTATTTCGCGCGCCGCTCGATCGCGTTCAGGCGCTGCCCTTCCAGGCTCGCGGCAAGACCGCGTGGCACGGGCCAGCGCAAACCGCGGTGCCGGACGATGACGCGTTCGACAATGCGATGTACCAGATGCGGGGCGATACCGCGCCGCGTGGTTTCGACTTCAGGGAGTTCAGGCAAGTCCGCTACTCGTCAGCAGGTTCGATCGGCAAACGCAGGAGTTCGTCGACGGCGCCGGGCGGTAACGCATACGTAACCGCCGGAGCATCGCGCGACAGCAGCACTTCGGTGTCCCGAATCTCGACACCGAAACGCAGTATCTCGCCATCGACAAGCGTGATCACCACTTGTCCATCCCGCGGTACGGAGGCGGCGGGTGTCACGCGCATCGCCGTCGCGTTGGCCCACCCGTTGACCAGTTGCTGCAGCTCGTCGCTCGTCACGCCCTGTCTTTCCGGCGTGATCTTCCAGCCGGAATCCTCGCGCTCGATACGGGTACCGTCCGGCAGCGTCAGCGCCACAATTCCGCGATTCCCGCTCAACAACCGCTTTGCGGCATAGTCCCAGGGCGAACGCGTGAACCGGTACACCAGGACTTCGCTGACGAGATACACATATTCGCCTTTCATCACGTAGCGGTTGTTGCCGAGTGCTGTCGCAACACCGATCGCAAGGTCTTCGCCATTGACCTTGATAGTCCATTCCGGCTTTGCAAGTCCGAGTTCGCCAGCGCCGCTGTCCGGAAGCGAATAGCGACGCGAGGCTTTCGCATGCAATGCCTCGAGCAATGCGTTCAACTGGAACTCGTCGGCGGGCAATGCTGCGGGTTCCACAAGCCGCCAGCCGTCCGCTTGTTTGCGCAACGAGAAATGCAGCACGCCGTCACGGAATACCCGAATGTCGGATATGGATTTGTCACTGTCGATCAAACTGAAACCCGGCGCCTCCTGTTGCGGTTGCGGCGCGAGCCAGACGATCAGGCCCAGCACGACGACGCTGGCGGCGAGCGCGAGATTGGTACGCAGCCGTTTCTCCACGTTCAGCGCCTGCGCCGGCGAACAAAAACCGCCACGCCAGTCGACAGCAGGGCCAGCGGCGCCAGCAACAGGAATCCGAAACCGATGATGATCTGCGCGGTGCGGCCGAGATTGAGGACGTTGTCCGGTGCTTCCTTGATCCGGATATTCAATAACGCATCCTGCCGGCCCAGCCAGTTGAAGATATTTGTCGCGAGATCGAGGTTGCCCTGATTGCCGACAAATGCATTCGACGCAAAGTCGCCATCACCGACAACGATTGCACGCTGTGTGCGACCGTTTTCCGTTGTCCGGTCCAGCGCATATCCGATTACCAGCGGACCTTTTTCATCTTCCGGATCCGGCTTGACGTTACCGGCCAACATGCCGGTTTCGCGCCAGCTGTTCGCGGTCGTTCTCAGCACGGGAGCGGCATTCCAACCGGCGCCGTCCACATGAGCCAGCGCGGCGGCGCGTGGAAACAAGGTAATCAGCTTGAAGTCCGCCACCGGTTCGATGGCAGGATATTCCGCGACGACAGCCACGGTCGGATCGGCGACACCCATCATCTGCGTGGTGGCGTCGACGACCACACCGTCCTTGATCCCGACGCCCAGCAATGCACGCAGTTCAGGCAGCGATGCTCCGCCTTCCGGATCAGTCAGCCACAACACGTTGCCACCGTTCTCGATAAACGCGCGTACCGATTCCGTCTCGGCCGGCAGCCATTCGGTTCGAGGGCCGGCGATGACCAGTGTCTCGGTGTTCTCGGGCAGGGGATTCGTTGCGAGATTCAGCGGCCGGACGATAAAGCCCTGTTGCGCGAGCTCGGCACCCAGCAGCGCAAGGTCGAAATTCGCGCGTCCATCGACAGCCCGCTCGCCGTGCCCGGTCATGAACACAACCCATGTTTCGCGTTCGCGCGACAGGCGTGCGATGGCCTCGCTGACGCTCGCTTCGCTGACGCTACTGATCTGCTCGCGACGACCGCGATAGTGAATCACTAGCGTGCCATTGAACCGGATGCCCGCGGCGCGAGCCTGCTCGGGAGCGAGGTCGGGATTGATGAACTGCAAGGTGACGTCCGGCTTCACGTGCCGATAACGGCTGATGAGACCGGCGATGGCAGTGCGCAGCATTTCGTCTTCGCTGACATAGGCCGTGATCTGCACCGGCTCGTCCAGTGTCCCGAGCAACGCCACGCTGTCGCGGGTCAACGAATTGCGCTGATTCGCCGTCCAGTCGAATTCGACGTTGTACTGTTCCCCCAGCCAGGCGATCGTGCCGAGCAGCGCCAGCACCAGCACGACGAAAATCGCGTTCTGCATCCGCAAATACCAGCGCATGCGATTGTTCATTTCCATTGTGCCGCTCCTCAGCGCTGCAGACGTTCGGCGTCAAGGCGGCGCACGCTGAATGCGAGAAACACCGTAATGACGACGAGGTAGTAAACGAGATCGCCGGTTGCAAACACGCCACGCAACATCGCCTGATAGTGCTCCAGCAACGACAGCCAGCTGGTAAGCGTGTCGGTTTCACCGCCGGCGGCATTGATCAGCCATAACAGCAGCAGCAGTCCGAACGTCGAGATCGCCGCAACGACGGGCTGTCGTGTCAACGTCGACATGAACAGACCTGCGCTCGCGAACGCCGCAGCCACCAGGAACAGCCCCAGCATGCCGGCTGCAAGGCGGCCGAGATCAAGATCGGCACCGGCCAGCAACGACAACGGCATCGCGCCCAGCAACAACACCAGCAGTGCGAGAAAAACCAGCAACGCGATGAATTTGCCGAGAACAATGCCTGTGGTACTGACGGGCGCGGAACGCAGCAGGGCAATGGTGCCGCTGCGCTTTTCCTCCGCGATCAGCCGCATCGTGAGCAACGGCACGACCATGAGCATCACGAAGGACGCTGTCGACAGCAACGGTGCGACGATGAGATCGCCGACACCGGGCGGCGTGCGCTGATACATCGCGTATTGCGATTGCGTTTCCGCAAACGCATCAAGCTGCACGAGGAATATCCATGCCAGGATGAATTGCACTATCGCCAGCACGGTCCAGGCGAGCGGCGAGAAGAACAGCGACTGCAACTCCTTGCGCGCAATCACCAGTGACATCTCCAGCGTCTTCATGCTGCCTGCTCCCGGCCGGCGCCCGGCGCATCTCCGGAGGTGAATTCCACGAACACCTGCTCCAGCGTCTTGCGTTCGGGTGTCAGTTCCAGCAATCCCCAGTTGCCGTCCACTGCGGCAACCGACAGTCGCGCGGGAAATTCCGCATCCGCTGCATAGCGAAGCCGTGCGCGATTCCCGCCGAGCATTTCGACACCGGTAACACCGGGGAGATTGGCCAGCAGTTTTTCATCCGGCAGGCGCAACGCACCCAGCACGAGGCGGTCGGCGCCCAGTCCTGCATCCAGCGACTGCATGCTGTCGCTGTACACGACGCGACCGCGGTGGATGATCAGCACGCGCGAACACAGTGTCTGCACTTCCGGAAGAATGTGCGTCGACAAGATCACGCTGTGATCGCGGCCCAATTCGTGAATCAGGTTGCGTATCTCGCGAATCTGTATCGGATCGAGACCGACCGTGGGTTCATCGAGAATCACCACGGCGGGTTCATGAATGATGGCCTGCGCAATACCCGCGCGCTGCTGGTAGCCCTTGGAAAGATTGCCGATAAGGCGGTCGGCGACATCGGTCAGGCCGCAACGCTGCATCGCACGATCCATGGCTGCCTGTACGGCGGAGCGTGGAATGGCATGCAGTCTTGCGCAGAACCGAAGGTACTCGCGCACCGACAGCTCCGGATACACGGGTGGCTGCTCGGGGAGGTAGCCCAGAAACGCCTTCGCCCGGCCGGGCTCGTCGAGCAGGTCCACGCCCTGGATACGAATTCGTCCCGCGCTGGGTGCAAGACTGCCCGCCAGCATCTGCATGGTGCTGGACTTGCCGGCGCCATTGGGCCCGAGAAAACCGAGCACCTCGCCGCGCCGCAACTCGAAATTGAGATCACGCACTGCGACAAGTTCGCCGTAGGAACGCCACACGCGTTCCACAGAAACCAGGACTTCACCGGCCATTTCAATCTCCACTGCTGCAACGCGTTATTCTGGTTTTTTCGAGTGAGATTTCAAGGGGTTATTACCGTGTAGACCCCACCCGGAGGTATGCCCTATAGTGCGCCACTGTAACGTCCCTTGTTACGTAATTGGCAGGTTTTTTACTTCATGATCAACAACTTGTTGAATGGTTTCCTGAATGCGCCCGTCTGGGCGATCGTTCTTTACGCGCTTGCCGTCACGCATGTGACCGTCACGGGCGTCACACTCTATCTGCATCGCGATGCTACGCACCGCGGTCTCGACCTGCATCCGCTGGTTCGTCATTTCTTCCGCTTCTGGCTGTGGATGACCACTGCCATGAACACCAAGGAATGGGTTGCGATCCATCGCAAGCACCACGCCAAGTGCGAGACCGAGGAAGATCCGCACAGCCCGCAGGTTCTCGGCCTGAAAAAGGTGCTGCTGGAAGGCGCCGAACTGTACCGCGCCGAGGCGAACAATCCCGAAACGCTGGAGAAGTTCGGCCGCGGCACGCCGGAAGACTGGATCGAGCGCAAGGTCTATTCGCGTTTCCCGATCCTGGGCGTGTCACTGATGCTGGTGATCAACGTCGCGCTGTTCGGTGCGCTGGGCCTGACCGTCTGGGCGATCCAGATGATCAACATCCCGGTGCTGGCGGCGGGCATCATCAATGGCATCGGCCATTATTTTGGCTACCGCAACTTCGAGTGCAAGGACGCGGCCACGAACGTGATGCCGTGGGGCGTGGTCATGGGCGGCGAAGAGCTGCACAACAATCACCACGCGTATCCGAGTTCGGCGAAGTTCGCGCTGCGCCGTGGCGAATTCGACATCGGCTGGGCTTATATCAAGTTACTCGGCCTGTTCGGCCTGGCGAAAGTGCGCCGCGTGGCGCCGACGCCGGCGGTGAATGCCGAACGCAATCACATCGACCTCGACACGGTCAAAGCTGTGATCGTGGCCCGCCTGCACGTGCTGCGCGACTACACCTCGCATGTAACGTTGCCGACGGTGCGCAGCGAGATCGCCGAGGCCGGACGCAAGGCACGCGTACTGTTTGTCCGCGAAATCTCGTTGCTGGATGACAAGGCGAAACTGAAGCTGAACGCGATGCTTGAAAAGAACGAGCGGCTGCGCACGGTACATGAATTCCGTGAGCGCCTGCAGAAACTGTGGGAATCGTCCACGGCGAGCAACGAAAAGCTCGTGGAATCGTTCAAGCACTGGTGCGAGGAAGCCGAGAAGAGCGGTATCGAATCGCTGGAACGTTTTGCGCAGCGTCTGCGCGGCTACCAATTGCAGCCGATGCGCGCGTAAATACTCTTGCACCTTGGCAAAAAGAAAGCGGGCTTCGGCCCGCTTTCTTTTTGCCCGGCATTTGCGCGAACTATGCCTTCTTCACGAACTCCGACTTCAACTGCATGGCGCCGATCCCGTCGATCCTGCAGTCGATGTCGTGGTCGCCTTCGACCAGGCGAATGTTCTTCACCTTCGTGCCGACCTTCACGACGGACGACGACCCCTTGATCTTCAGGTCCTTGATCACGGTGACGCTGTCGCCATCCTGCAGCACGTTGCCGTGCGCATCGCGAACTTCCGGCTGACCTTCCGTCGCCTCTGCCGCACCTTCCTTCCATTCGTGCGCGCATTCCGGACAGACGCACTGGCCCTGGTCTTCGTAGGTGTATTCCGAGGCACACTTCGGGCAATGGGGCAACGCGCTCATCCGGCTTTTCCTTTGAATGTCATCCGATCGTATAAGTCAGAAATCGACGCGCGCCTCGGCGCTGCGTGGATCGTGTGCTATCGCCACTGCGCCCGTTTCACGATTCCAGGTCACTACGTTCATGTTGCCGTAGCTTCTGCCGGTCGCCTTCAAGGTATGACCTTTCGCGCGCAGCGCATCGATCAGTTCCGCACTGAATGCGCCCGGCTCGAAACCAATGGCATCCGGCAGGTACTGGTGATGAAACCGCGGCAGCGAAACCATGCTCTCGGCGTTGCCCGCCTGCACGTAATCCAGCACGCCCAGCGTCACCATGCTGATGATGCGTGAACCGCCGGGCGTACCAAGAATGGCGACACCCTCTTCGGACTCGACAAACGTCGGCGTCATCGAAGACAGCGGCCGCTTGCCGGGACCTACCGCGTTCGCCGCGCCCTGCACGAGTCCGAAGCCGTTCGGTACACCCGGCTTGGCGGTGAAATCGTCCATTTCGTTGTTCAACACGACGCCGGTACCGGGCGGCACGATGCCGCCACCGAAACGAAAATTCACGGTCTGCGTTGCAGCGACACGATTGCCTTCGGTATCGAGTATCGAGAAATGCGTCGTGTGCTCGCCTTTCTGTTCGTTCGAAACCGGCGGCAGGATGCTGGATGGTGTCGCGCTGTCGGCATTGATGCTCGCGCGCAGGCCGGCGGCGTAGAGCGGGTGCAGCAACCGTTCAACAGGCATTTTCACGAATGCCGGATCACCGAGATATTCATTGCGATCACGGTATGCACGCCGCCACGCCTCGACGACGTAATGCACTCGCAGGTCCCGCGATGCCGCATCGAGTTCGAAGCCGGAAAGAATGTTCAGCGTTTCGAGCAGCGTGATGCCGCCGGAAGATGGCGGTGCGGCCGTGGTAATGACGTGATCGCGGTAGGAACCGCGCACCGGCGCGTGCTCGTTGACGCGGTAGTTCTTCAGATCGTCCAGCGTCCAGATCCCGCCGCGTGCGCGTACGCCCTCAACCAGCCTTCTCGCGATCTCGCCGCGGTAGAAGGATGCATCTTCGTGTTTCGCGAGCGCCGTCAGTGTTCGGGCAAGCTCCGGCTGGCGCAGCACGTCACCTTTGGAAAAGGGCTTTTCATCATCGACCAGGAACGGGCAATCCGGCACGCAGTGCCGTTTCAGCTTGTCGAGGTTGTCGACGATCAACGCCGCGAAACGCGGATCAAGCCGGAAGCCCTCGCTGGCCAGGCGGATCGCCGGCGCGAGAGAAACTTCCAGCGGCAGCCGGCCATATTTTGCTGCAATGTGCACCAGCGCAGCCGGCGTGCCCGGGATTCCAGCGGACTGCGCGCCTTCAAGAACGCGTGCCCGGTCGACATTCCCGTCCGCATCCAGATACATGTCGGGAGTGGCAGCCGCAGGTGCCGTTTCGCGACCGTCCACCATCACTTCAAAACCGTCTTCGGCGCGGTGCAGAAGATAGAAACCGCCGCCGCCTATGCCCGAGCTGTATGGCTCCACGACGGCGAGCGCCGCACTGACAGCGACGGCTGCGTCGAACGCGTTACCGCCCTTTTCCAACGCTTCGTAGCCCGCCTGGTCGGCGAGTGGATGCGCACTGGCAATCCCGGCGCGCTCCGGCGGGACGTCGGCGAACGCCCATGCAGGAATAATAATGAGCAGGAATGTGGCAAAGGCGGCGGACAGCCGGCGGCAAGGCAAGCGGACGGGATTCATCAGTCCTCCTTCAAGGCTTCCTGAATGGCGACGTACTTTTCCTGAAGCTGTTCGCGCGTCTCGGAATGTTTCGGATCGAGCGGTATGCAGTCCACCGGGCACACGGTCTGGCATTGTGGCTCGTCGAAATGCCCCACGCACTCGGTACACAGGTCGGGATCGATCTCGTAGATCTCCACGCCCTGATAGATGGCGTTGTTCGGGCAGACGGGTTCGCAGACGTCGCAGTTGATGCACTCGTCGGTGATCTTGAGAGCCATGGTGTCCCGGGAACGGTTGAAAATAACTGACTGGAATAGTCGGATTTTACCAGCTTGATGCAACCGGCGCTCGATCCTTGCCGATCTCCCCGTGACCAGTTCTTGCCGTTATTTTTCGCTATAGCGCTTTTGCAGTGCAGCTGCCACTGCCGGAGCCACCAGATCCGAAACATCGCCGCCCAGCGAGGCAACCTGCCGCACCAGGCTCGAGGAAATGAACGTGAAATGCTCGCTGGGTGTCAGGAACAGCGTCTCGACCTCGGGCCCGAGATGCCGGTTCATGGCGGCCATCTGGAATTCGAACTCGAAGTCCGATACCGCGCGCAGTCCACGCAATATCGCGCGAATGCCGCGTGACTTCGCGAACTCCACCGTCAGACCCGAAAACCCGGTCACCTCGACGTTGGGTACATCCGCCACCACGGTCCTGACCAGTGCGACCCGTTCGTCGCGCGTGAACGCGGACTGCTTGCCGGTATCGGACGCGACGGCAACGACAACCCGGTCGAACAGCTCTGCCGCGCGGCGAATAAGGTCGTGATGACCATTCGTGATCGGATCGAAGGTTCCAGGATAAAGGACGCTTTTCTCGCTCATGCTGAAGGTATCCGGCGCCTGAAAGGCCGCATGGTATCAAAGGAAATGCTGTCATCCTCGAACGGCGAGGAAGTAGCCGACTTGTCCGGCGCGTCCATCACGCGTTATTTCCCACCCCTCGGGCAACGAAGGCGGCCCGTCCCTGGCAGCGCGTTCCAGATAGATGCGCGCCTGCGGCGCCAGCCATTCGCCCGTTTCGAGCGCCGCCAGTGTTTCCGGCAGCAACCCGGCGGCGTATGGCGGATCGACAAACACGATATCGAACGGCTCGACCGGGCGCGATCGCAGGAACGCCGCAACGTCGGAGGTGTGTACTCGCGCCCTCGCACCCTCGCGCAGCACACCAAGATGCTCGCGAATGGCCGCAGTGACACGAGGGGACTGGTCCACGAACTCCGTATGAGTCGCACCGCGCGACAACGCTTCCAGTCCCAGGGCCCCACTACCGGCGTACAGATCGAGGCAGCGCGCGCCCGCTATCAGTGGCTGAAGCCAGTTGAACAGCGTCTCGCGAACCCGGTCCGGAGACGGGCGCACGGCCTCATCGCCGGGAAAGGCGAAGCGCCTGCCGCGGTGCGTTCCGCCGACAATGCGGAAAGTATTTTGCTGAGGGGCTTTCACTCTTCTATAGTTGGGCGTCAATCGACCGTTTGAATGGGTCGATGATAATAACAACGCGAGGCGTTAGGACAAGGCCGGGCTATCCGGCACCGCCCATTTTAGGAGGAAATCCGATGATCAGGCGTTTCAACCCCCTTTATGCACTGCTCCCCATGACCGTGTTCCTGGCGGCGTGCACCACGGAAGGCGATGAGTCTGTCACCCCCGTAACCGACCCGGATGGCGGTGCCACCGGCTTTGTTGCCACTTTCAAGCCTGACGTTGCATTGATGCCGTTCCCGACGGACGTCTGGCGCAACGGCTCGACGGACGGAACCCTGAATATCCGTGAGTTCGAATCGAACCCCCTCCTTACCCATGTCGAACAGCTGAACCTGCTGGACGGCTTCGGTCTGAACAGCCCGATCTGGGCGGATTTCAGCGATCCGCTTGACGAAGACACGCTGGTTCTCGGCCAGACGGTGTTCGTGTTCCGCGTCCAGTTTGCCGGCGAGCCGGTGACGCCGGCGCTCGTCAACGACAAATTTGAAATCAGCGCGTCAGGCTTCCAGGGCGGACGTTCCGTCATGAAGCTCGATCCGATCGTGCCGCTTGATCCGCTGACGACATACGCCGTGCTCGTGACCGCCGGCGTGCAGTCTTCGGACGGCACGAGCGTCAGCGCCGACGCTGCCTTTCAAGCCATGGTCGACGCCTGGCCGGGTGAAAATACCGGCAGTGCCAGCACCACGGTCGAAGGCATCTATGACGGCATGGTGAAGAGCCTGCTGGACCTCGCGGAAGGCGTGGCCATTGGCGCTGACAATATCGTGCTGGCATGGACGTTCACCACGCAGTCGATCAGCCAGCCGCTCGACGCGATCAATGCGATGGCGACTGCGCAGACCAGCGCTTTCGTGCCGATTCCCAAGAACGGCGTCGATTACACCGCCGGCATCGCCACTACGAGTGACCTGAACGAAAACCTGACGGGTCACGCCGACGTCTACATCGGCGTAATCGAAATACCGTTCTACCTCGATCCGGAAAACGCCTTGACCAGTTACTGGCAGGCGGATGCTGACCATGCGGCCTGCCAGGGCGCGATTGCAGTGGAAGCAGTCGCGGAAGCTTCCGCGTCGACCACGGTGTACTGCCCGATGCCTGAAGTGCAGGCAACGATCGCAGTGCCGGTACTGCTTACCGTTCCGAACGGAACGAGCGCGCAAGCCGGCGCGCTGAACGGCGTTACCGTGTTCCAGCACGGCATCACACAAAGCCGTACCAACCTGCTCGCCGTCGCCGACGCGCTCGCCGATGCTGGCCAGGTCGGCATCGCCATCGACCTGCCGCTGCACGGCATTACCGATACGACCAGTGGGCTGTACGGCAGCACCGCAAATCCGCTGTATGCGGCACTTAATGGCATCGTACCCGACATTACCGCGGCGTTGACTGAGCAGACCTTCAATCTCGACCTCATCAACAACGAGACTGGCGAAGATGGCGCGGATGAGGTGATCGACCCATCGGGCGAGTACTTCATCAACCTGGAAAGCCCGATCACTGCGCGCGACTCAATTCGCCAAGGCGCGGCGAACCTGATCCATCTGGTCGCGTCGCTCTCCAGCATGCGGCACAACTTGGCGCTCAGCGATCCGACGCAGCATTTCGACGGCAAGCCGGTCAGCTTTGTCGGTCATTCGCTCGGCGCCATCACCGGCACGATCTACCTCGGCGTGGACGATACGGCCAGCGCGGCAGTGCTCGTCGCGCCGGGCGGCGATATCGCCGACCTGATCCTCGGTTCGGCAAGCATCTATCCGGAAGTCGAGGCAGGTCTCGGCGAAGGCGGGCTTACGCCAGGCATGCGTTTCTTCGACGAGTTCTTCCGCAATGCGCAGACGATTGTGGATGCTGGTGATCCAATCAACTATGCAGTTGCGGCCAACGCCAAGCACAACATCCTGATGATGGAAGTCGTCGGCGGCGCGGGCGTGGATCCGGACCAGGTCGTGCCGAACTCCGCCACCCAGGCACTGGCCGACGCGATGGGTCTTGCCGCCGTCACCACCACGACCATCGACAACGCCGCCGGTGTCGACGGCCTGGTGCAGTTCCTCGCCGGCGCGCACGGCTCGATTCTCAGTCCGGACCCGTCCCTGCAAGCGACCACCGAAATGCAGACCGAGATGGCAATCTTCATCGGCGGACATCCGGCGCTTGGAGGCGGCATTCTTCCAGGTGGTCATGGCATCGTGATCGTCGACAGCTCGGTTGTCGCAGACTAATAACAATAACAAGCGCCTTCGGGCGTGACCTCCGATCCACGGAGAGGGGGCAATAACAACAAGTGAGGGGCGGCTTCGGCCGCCCCATTTTGTTTGCCTGCATTGAACCCGTTTCGAGCGGTTCCCGCGTCCTGCCGGCTTTCGCCGTCGTGTTACGATTCGCCGCCTCCACGAACTTCAACAGACGAAATGAACGACAAGGAAAAATCCGGATTCTTCGCGCGCCTGCGCTCGCGCCTCAACAAAGGCGATTCATGGCTGACGCGCGATATCGGCGAACTCGTCGCCGGCAAGCGCATCGATGAAGACACGCTGGACGAACTCGAAACGCGATTGCTGATGGCCGATGTCGGCGTGGAAGCGACGACGCGCATCATCAAGACGCTGGAAAAAAAGATTTCACGCAAGGAAGTCAACGACCTGGATGCGCTGATGCGCGCGCTGAAATCCGTCCTCCTCGAAATTCTCGAACCCGTACAGCAACCGCTCGCTTTCGAGAACACCGAAAAGCCCTTCGTGCTGCTGGTAACGGGCGTCAACGGCGTCGGCAAGACCACCACCATCGGCAAGCTCGCCCGGCAACTGAAAGACGACGGCAAAAACGTCATGCTCGCAGCCGGCGATACGTTTCGTGCCGCCGCCATCGAACAGTTGCAGGTATGGGGCGAACGCAACGATGTGCCCGTGGTCGCGCAGAAACATGGCGCCGATCCCGCAGCCGTCGTGCACGACGCAGTGCAGACCGCGAAATCGCGCGGCAGTGATGTGCTGATCATCGATACCGCAGGCCGGCTGCATACGCAGGCCGGGCTGATGGAAGAATTGAAGAAGGTTCGCCGCGTGATCGAACGCCTGATGCCCGGGGCGCCCCACGAAACGCTGCTCGTACTCGATGCAACGACAGGACAGAACGCGCTCAACCAGGCGAGGCAATTTCACGCAGCGGCAAACGTCTCGGGGCTGGTCATCACCAAGCTCGATGGCAGCGCCAAGGGCGGCATCCTGTTCGCGCTTGCCGAGCAGATGGGCATTCCCATACGCTACGTCGGCATCGGCGAAAGCGCGGAAGACCTTGCGCCCTTCAATGCCGAAGAATTTGTGAATGTCCTGCTCGCGCACGACAACTAAGAATGCTGCGAAACAGAGCGCGTCAAAACGTTACGAGCGAACGAAGTCCCCGCTTTTGGGGAGGCAAGACAAGGCGGAAATCCGCGAAAAAGCGGAATGTATATGGCAATACATGAGCATTTTGAGTGGATTTCCAACGCAGTATTGCCGAGCGCACGAGGTCCCCGCCTTTGGGGAGTAGTTTTGCCGCGTTCTGGGGACGGCAGATGATCCAGTTTGACCGCGTCAGTAAATCCTATCCCGGCGGCAACCAGGCACTGTCGGAACTCAGCTTCAAGGTCGAGGACGGCGAGATCGCGTTCCTGACTGGGCACTCCGGTGCCGGAAAAAGCACGCTGCTGAAACTTATTGCCCTGATCGAACGCCCAACGCGCGGCAACGTGATTATCAACGGCCAGAACCTAGGTCCGCTGAAGCGCCGACGCGTTCCCCATTACCGGCGGCAGGTCGGCATCATCTTCCAGGATCACAAGCTGCTCACGGACCGCACGGTGTTCGACAATGTCGCGCTGCCGATGATCATCGCCGGTGTCGGTCATCGCGAGATCGGCCGACGTGTGCGGGCAGCGCTCGACCAGGTGGGATTGCTCAACAGGGAGCGTGCCATGCCCATGACGCTGTCGGGCGGCGAGCAGCAGCGCGTCGGCATTGCGCGTGCGGTCGTCAACAAGCCGCCCCTGCTGATCGCGGATGAGCCCACGGGCAACCTCGATCCCGAACTGTCAATGGAAATCATGCGGTTGTTCGAACGCTTCAACCAGGTCGGCGTTACCGTGATGATTGCCAGTCATGATCACGATCTCATACGCACCATGGGTCATCGCGTGATCAGCCTGAAAGAGGGCCGCCTCGTCGCGCCACGCCTTGCCCCGTCACCCGGCGGCGCACGATGAACGCGCCACGCAGGAAAACGGAGCCATCGACCCGGCACGGCGGCCTTGGCAGCTGGGCGACGCGTCATGTGCAGGTTCTCGTCTATACGCTCGGACGCCAGTACCGCGCACCGCTGTCAACGTTCCTTTCCGTCATGGTGATCGGTATCGCTCTCGCCTTGCCGGCGGGATTGCACGTACTCGTGAACAACACGCGCAGCATCTCGGGTTCATTCGAAGGGGCGGCGCGCATCTCGGTTTTCCTGCAACGCGGCATCACGGACAACCAGCGTGATGCGCTCGCGGACGTGCTTCGCAAGCGCGACGATATTGCGCAAGTCGACGTGATTTCGGCAGAAAAGGCATTGGCCGAATTCCGCGAGCTGTCCGGTTTCGGCGAAGCCATCGACGCGCTCAAGGAAAATCCATTACCCGCTGTGCTCGTGCTCGCACCCGCCGATGCAAATGTTGCAGCGGCGACCATCGAAAAACTGGTGGAAGAACTGCAATCGCTTCCCGAAACGGACATCGTGCAACTCGATACCCAGTGGCTGAAGCGGTTGAACGCGATACTTGAAATCATCAATCGCGGGCTTGTCGTGGTGGCGGGCATGTTTGCGCTCGCCGTCGTGATCGTGGTGGGCAACACCATCCGGCTCGACATCCAGAATCGCCGCGAAGAGATCATTGTCACCAAGCTGATCGGCGGTACCGACGCGTTCATACGCAGACCATTCCTCTACACCGGCTTCTGGTACGGCGTGGGTGGCGGCGTGATGGCCTGGCTGCTGATCGGGATCGCACTGCTGATCATGGAAGAACCCGTCGCGCACCTGTCCGGCCTGTATGGCAGCGACTTCAGCTTGCAGGGGCTGGGTTTTGACGGCGCGCTCGCCGTTCTCGGGGCCGGAGCGTTGTTTGGCTGGCTGGGATCGCTGGTGGCCGTAAGCCGGCATCTCGGTGAGATAGAGCCGCGCTGACCCGAATATCAAGCGCACAGAAAACTGTGCGAATACAATATGTTATGTATTCTGCCGCACCTTTACCTCTCCCGAACTTTGCGCTAACTTAGCACTCTAAAGGATAGACTGCTAATTTATGACAAGTCGCGGAGCGCGCCCCATGAGTACAGAGCTGAGCACCCACACGCGTGATCTTGCCCTCGCAGGCCCGGTCGGAAGCCTTGATGCCTATATGCGGGCGGTTTACAGCATTCCAATGCTGCAAGCCGATGAGGAACGTGCGCTCGCTGTCGACTTGCGCGAGCACGATGACCTGAACGCCGCGCGCTCGCTGATTCTCGCGCATCTGCGCTTCGTCGTGCACGTCGCACGCGGATACCAGGGCTACGGCTTGCCGCTGGCCGACCTGATCCAGGAAGGCAATATCGGCTTGATGAAAGCGGTGAAACGGTTCGATCCGGAAGTCGGTGTGCGTCTGGTGTCGTTTGCCGTGCACTGGATCAAGGCGGAAATCCACGAATACATTCTGCGCAACTGGCGCATCGTCAAGGTGGCTACCACCAAGGCGCAACGCAAACTGTTCTTCAATTTGCGCAAGGCCAAGAAACGTCTCGGCTGGTTCAGCCACGACGAGGTCAACACGGTCGCGGAAGCGCTCGGCGTCACGCCGAAGGAAGTCATGGAAATGGAATCGCGCCTCTCAGGCCAGGACATGGCCTTCGACGGACCGCAGGATGAATCCGACGAGGATCGCACTTTCGCGCCTTCCGGCTATCTCATGGACAAGGCGCCGGATCCAGCCGAATACATCGAGGCGGAAGACTGGGAAACCAAGGGCGAAGAGCGCCTCTCCGCGGCACTGCGCACGCTGGATGACCGCAGCCAGGATATTCTCCAGCGACGCTGGCTCACGGAACCGAAGACGACGCTGCAGGAACTCGCCGATGAATATGGCGTATCCGCCGAACGTATCCGGCAGATCGAGAACAACGGCATGAAGAAGCTGCAGAACATGCTCGTTGCGTGAGTGCTGAACGGCTGATGATCATGAAGCCCGGCCACTGGCCGGGTTTTTTCATGCGGCAAGGAACAACCGCACGTAGTGATCGACCAGCAGGAACGTGAAGATTCCGAGCAGATAGGTGATCGAATAGCCAAACGTCTTCATCGGCAGGCGCTCGTCATCCTTGAAGCGCATGGCAATGGCGTAATAAAGAAATATTCCGCCCAGCACGAGCGCACCGGCCAGATACAGCAAGCCGCTCATGCCGATCAGGTACGGCAGCACGCTGACGATCACGAGCAGGATGGTGTAGAGAATGATCTGTACACGCGTGAACGCGATGCCATGCGTCACCGGCAGCATCGGAATATTCACCCGCGCATAATCGTCGCGCCGATGAATCGCGAGCGCCCAGAAATGCGGCGGCGTCCAGACGAACACGATGAGAAAGAGCAGCAAGGGTTCCGCGGAAACCGTTCCCGTGATCGCCGCCCAACCGAGCACGGGTGGCGCAGCACCCGCTGCCCCGCCGATGACGATGTTCTGCGGAGTCGCACGCTTCAGGAACACGGTGTAGATGACGGCGTAACCGATCAGCGAGAAGAACGTCAGCACCGCGGTCAGCGGATTCACCAGGAACCACAGCATCGACATCGACATCACGCCGAGGCTCAGCGCGAAAACCAGCGCTTGCCGTTCGTTGACATGTCCCGTGGGCAAGGGGCGGTTACGGGTACGATGCATTTCGGCATCGGCGCGCCGGTCGATCAGGTGATTCAGTGCGGCTGCCGAAGCGGCTGCAAGCCAGATGCCCGCCAGCCCGAAGAAGAACTTGTCCAGCGGCGGTAATCCCGGCACCGCCAGCAGCATGCCGACGATGGCAGTGAACGCAATCAACGACACGACGCGCGGCTTCGTCAGCTCGAAGTAATCATGCAATCGGTTGCGAGTAACGGTGTTCATCGTCGGCTGATGGTGCGATCCCGGGTTGACGGCGTGAGAGCGTACCCCACCGTGACGAGTGACGCGAGCAATAGCGCGGCGCCGCCGTTGTGCGCGACCGCGAGCCAGAGCGGCAAACCGAACTTCACGACGCTGATCCCCAGCAGGATCTGACCGATGAGAAACACGCCGGCAATCGCACCGGACAACCGCAAGCCCGCAGCGCCCTCGCTCCGTGTGCGCTTGCGAATTCCGGCGACGAGTCCGCCCACAACCAGCAATACCAGAATCGCACCCAGGCGGTGCGTGTAATGGACGGCGACACGCGCGTCGTTATCCAGCACGCCGCCTTCATAGTCCACGCCCAGGCCTCGCCACAGCGTGAAGCCTTCGCTGAAATCCATCGGCGGTACCCACTGCGTCTGGCAGGTCGGAAAATCCGGGCACGCCAGCGCCGCATAATTCGTGCTCGTCCAGCCGCCGAGAAATATCTGCAGGACAACCACGCCGATTGCGGCGCGCGAAAGTACACGCAACGCGCGATGGCGGTCATCCTCATTTGCTCTCAATACGCTCCGGTCCCGCAACCACAACAGCCACAACAACACGAACGTCGCCATGCCGCCGAGCAGGTGCGCCGTGACGATGACGGGTTTCACGAGCAGCGTGACCGTCCACATGCCCAGCATGGCCTGCACGATGATCAATGCGAGCAATCCCGCGGTATAGCATGCGCGCCAGTCCGCCTGACGCCACGCAATCATTCCGTACAAGGGCAATGCTATCGACAGCACGGACAGGAACGACGCCAGTGGGATCCAGCCGGCGACGTACGTGAAAATCCCGACGGCTGCAGCGAACGCCGCGCCGACCAACGTGTAGCGTTGCGAGCGGGCACGCCAGCTGGCCATCAATGCGAGCACGAATACGATCATGCCGAGCGCCGCGGCGAGGAAGCGGTGTACCTGTTCCTTCCAGGCTTTCCCGACTTCCACCGGCCGTTCCGGAAAGGCTTCATTCGCCAGCGCGATATGTTCGTCTGCCGTCGGCCACGCAAGATGGCCATAACATACGGGCCAGTCAGGACAACCGAGGCCTGCGTGCGAAAGACGCACAAACGCGCCGAGTATCACCACGCAGAACGCGAGGACGGCACCCAGTAATGCAAGACGTGCAAACCAGCGTGTGTTATCCGGCATCGGAATACTTCAACAGTCGTTTCAGATCGTCGTTCAGCATTTCGGGTGTGAAATCCAGCGGGTAACTCATCATGAGATTGCCCTGCGGATCCACGAGATACAGTCGCGTGGCGCCGGCAAGCTCGGGCCGCTGCGCATCAGTGAAACGTGCCAGCGCGTTCCTGTCGAGCTCGAAAACGCGCAGGTCGCGGTGTTCGTTGGCCGGATATTCAGTGTCTTGTCCTGTCAGCAAAATGCGTTGTACGCGATCGGCATCCTTGTTCAGGCGCATCCACACCTGGCGCGTCAGATAGAGCGCACGCTCGCAGGTTTCATCGCACTCCCGCGGTGCCAGGAGAACGACAAACCAGTCACCTTCGAATGGTGCGATGGATTCCACCGCGCCGCGTTCGTGTATTTTCAGATCGGCAAGCGATACGACAGGCGCGACGAGATCGCCCTTGTTGACGGTGGCCGGCCGTACATCCTCGAAATAGAAAAACCATATCCATGCGACGGCCAGCGGGCCGAAGAAAAGTGCCAGCAGTATGTAAAGCTTGATCCGCTTGTTCATTTCCTTTCGTCCTTCGAACGGCGCGGACGCGCCATGACAATGAAGATCACGATGAGTGCGATCGCCAGGCCGAACCACTGAAAGGCGTAGGCGAAATGCCGGGCCGGAGCAATTCCCGGCGGTGACCAGTCACGCTGATAACCTTCTGCAGCATTTTCATCCAGCAGCAAGCGCCGCGACGCAACGGGCGTGCCCAGCGCCTCCGAAAGTTCACCGGCAGTCGGAAACTGCGCGACCCTTGGCCAGCCTTCGTATTCAGGCTTGCCGGCGAGCTGCAACGCGGGCTGCGGAAATGTCGCAAGCATGCCGGTCACTTCGTGCGTGTTCCGCGGAATACCTGCCGGCTCGCCCGTACTCCGAGGCGCAAGGCCGGGACGCCAGCCGCGATCCACCATGATCAGGTATTCGGCGTTCTGTGGCTGGAATGGCGTCAATACGTGGTGTCCCGGCCGGCCATTGCGGGGCATGTTGTCGAGCAGGAAATGCCGCTCTTCCAGGTAGTGTCCCTGCACCTGTATGCGTTCGTAGGCTGGCAGCCGGTTGAAGGCTTCCAGCGCGAGGTCGTTGACGTTCATCGCGCCGGAGGAAACCGCCTTGTCGAATCGTGCATAAGCTGCCTGTTTCTCGACGCCACGCTGCACCTGCCATGCACCGAGCGCCAGCAGCAGGGGCAATATGCAAGCAAACGCCAGCACCGGCCAGAAGGACAATCGCCACGTCGAATTACTGCTCATCAGCTGCGTTATACTCGTGTAACCCGGCCACCGACAGGAGTCGTCATGAAACTGCTCGTCGCACTTGTCTTCATTGCCATCCTGTTCGCGCTCGGTTCGGCAATGCTCCAGCTGTTGAACCCGCAACGCGGGGACAACAAGGCGATGGCGAAATCGCTGACCTGGCGGATCGGCCTCTCCATCGTGCTGTTCGTGTTCCTGCTGCTCGCCTACCAGTTTGGCTGGATCGAACCGCACAGCGTTCAGTAACGCTCCCGGTTTTGCAGAAAAAAGGCGCTGCTCACGCAGCGCCTTTTTTTATTCTTGTTCTTTTCGCTTTGATTGTCGGGTTTGCGGGTGCTCACCTCGTCCTGCGACGCTGCGCTATCGCGTGTAACGAAGCGACTGAGGTGTGTGGATTTTTCGTGAGAGCAAGGCGCGGCGCCCTTCACGTCACCATAAAGGGCGAGTGGATTTTTGTCGTCCAGCTAGGCGAACGTCGGCGAGAAAGCGGAATGTATATATTCATACATGAGCATTTCGAGCCGGCGTTCAACAACGCTGGCGGCAAAAAGACGCCGCCCCTCGATTAAAGCCAGTAGACGAAGATGTAAAGCCCTAACCAGACTACATCCACAAAATGCCAGTACCACGCTACCGCCTCGAAACCAAAATGACGCTCGGTATCGAAGTGACCAACCATGGTACGGCCGAAAATCACGGTCAGCATGATGGCGCCCAGCGTCACATGCAGCCCGTGGAAACCGGTCAGCATGTAGAACGTCGACCCGTAGATGCCGGAATTCAGCGTCAGGTTCATCTCGGAGTAGGCGTGCATGTATTCGTAGGCCTGCAGGCCGACGAACAGGAAGCCGAGCACGATGGTCGCCGCGAGGCCAAGGTTCAACAGTGTCCGCTTGCCTTCCAGCAGAGCGTGATGCGCAACCGTCAGCGTCATGCCTGATGTCAGCAGTATCGCAGTGTTCCAGGCAGGCAGCCCCAGCGCGGCCATCGGCTCGTATTCGCCGCCGATGGCACCCGGGCCGTCGGTCGGCCAGATGCCTTCGTAACCGGACCAGAGAAGAATGTTGGTGAAGAAATTATTGCCTTCGCCGGACAACCAGGGAATCGAGTACTGGCGGGCGTAGAACAGCGCGCCGAAAAACGCCGCGAAGAACATCACTTCCGAAAAGATGAACCAGCCCATTCCCCAGCGGAACGATCTGCCGACCTTCTCGTTGTACATGCCGGCTTCGTTTTCCTTGATCACGGTGCGGAACCAGCCGATAACCATGAACAACACGATGGCAACACCGACATAGAAAAGAATCCCGGCGATGTCGGAACCGTTCAGCCAGGAAGAAATGCTGTACATCGCGATGAACAGACCCACCGTGCCGACGATAGGCCAGTGGCTGCCGTGCGGCACGTAGTACTTGTCTTCTTGCGCGTGTGCCATTTCAGTTCCTCTTTCCGTGTCCGGTTCTTTGCGTCTGTTGCCGCATCTGTTATCGCATCTGTGGTTGCATCAATTGAGGCTGGCAGTCCTGTCGATGCTGTAGAAAGTATATGAAAGCGTGATCGTCTCAATGCCGGCGGGCAGGTCGGGATCGACAACAAAGCGCACCGGCATTTCCTTGCCCTCGCCCGCCGTGAACTGCTGCTGATCGAAACAGAAGCATTCCGTCTTGATGAAATATTTTGCCGCAAGCCCTGGCGACACGCTCGGCACCGCCTGCGCGACCTGCGGGTGCTGCGTCAGGTTCTTCGCAAAGAAATCCGCCGAGTACATCTTCCCCGGCTGAACTTCCATGCGCATCACGGGCGCGGTGAACTCCCATTGTCCCTGGGTGGACAGCACGAACTCGACACGCACCCTGCGATCGCTCTGTACTGCCTGTTCCGCATAAGCGACGGCGCTCGAATTGGTCTTGCCGTTCAGGCCGGTGACATCGCAGATCACGTCGTACAGCGGCACCAGCAGGAACGCGAACCCGAACGCACCGGCCGCCACCAGCAGAAGCTGGGTAGTCGTGCGACGGTTCTCGCTGTTGCCGCTTTGGCTCATGGCACCGTTCGGTTCAGTCCGTCAGAAAGAAGAACGAAGCAATGTAGAACGCCAGCGCCACCGCACCCAGCGCGATGGCCGTGCGTATCGCCTTCGCGCGCTTTTGCTTCAGGTCGTCGTTCATCAGGAATGCACGCTCTCGTCGTCGGCGCGAATGACCGGCGGCTCTTCCCAGGTGTGATGCGGCGCCGGTGAAGGCACGCGCCACTCGAGGCCATGCGAACCTTCCCAGACTTCCGCCGTCGCCTTGCCTGCACCACCGCGAATCGTGTGAATGACGATGAACACGAAGAACAGCTGTGTCAGACCATAGCCAAAGCCGCCGATCGAGGACCACATGTTGAAGTCCGTAAACTGCGTCGCGTAGTCGGGAATGCGTCGCGGCATGCCGGCCAGGCCCAGGAAATGCTGCGGGAAGAACAACAGGTTGACGAAGATGGCGGACAGCCAGAAATGAATCTGGCCCAGCCTCTCGCTGACCATGTTGCCCGTCCACTTCGGCAGCCAGTAATAGGCGGCCGCCATCAGCGCAAATACCGCGCCAGGCACGAGCACGTAATGGAAGTGTGCAACCACGAAGTAAGTGTCGTGGTACTGGAAGTCAGCTGGCGCGATCGCGAGCATCAGGCCCGAGAACCCGCCGATCGAGAACAGGAACACGAAGGCGAGCGCGAACAGCATCGGGGTCTCGAACGTCATCGAGCCCTTCCACATCGTCGCGATCCAGTTGAAGACCTTCACGCCCGTCGGTACCGCAATCAGCATGGTGGTGAACATGAAGAACACTTCACCCGCGAACGGCATGCCCACGGTGAACATGTGATGCGCCCAGACGATGAACGACAGGAACGCGATTGCGGCGATCGCGTACACCATGGCCGAATAGCCGAACAGCTTCTTGCGCGCAAAGGTCGGAATGATTTCCGACACGATGCCGAAGGCCGGCAGGATCATGATGTACACCTCGGGATGCCCGAAGAACCAGAACACGTGCTGGAACAGTACCGGGTCGCCGCCGCCTGCTGCTGAGAAGAAGCTGGTACCGAAATACTTGTCGGTAATCAGCATCGTGACCGCACCCGCCAGCACCGGCATCACGGCGATAAGCAGATAGGCGGTGATCAGCCATGACCACACGAACACCGGCATCTTCAGCAGAGTCATGCCCGGTGCGCGCATGTTCAGAATCGTCGCGATCACGTTGATCGAACCCATGATGGATGAAAAACCCATCAAGTGAATCGAGAACATCGCGAACGGGAAGGCGTCACCGGTCTGCAGTACCAGCGGCGGATACAGCGTCCAGCCCGATGCCGGCGCACCGCTGGAGGTGAACAGCGTGGACAGCAGCATGGTGAATGCCGCCGGCAGGATCCAGAACGACCAGTTGTTCATGCGCGGCAGCGCCATGTCGGGCGCGCCGATCTGCAGCGGAATCATCCAGTTCGCGAAACCCACCCATGCCGGCATGACCGCGCCGAAGACCATCAGCAGCGCGTGCATGGTGGTCATCTGGTTGAAGAAGCCGGGATCGACGAACTGCAGGCCGGGCTGGAACAGCTCCAGGCGGATGACCATGGCGAACGAACCGCCGATGATGAACATCGCCAGCGAGAACAACAGGTACATCGTGCCGATGTCCTTGTGGTTCGTCGTGAACAGCCAGCGGCGCCACCCGGTCATCGCGTGATCGTGGTGGTCGTGATCATGTACTGCTGCGGAAGTGGTGCTCATTTTGCTCTAGTCCTCTACGCGCCTCTGGCGCGATTCCTCAACACGTTCGGCGCGTTGCTTCAGCGCGCGGCCTTGATATCGGAAGGCTTGACGAGGTCACCCGTCTCGTGACCCCAGGCGTTGCGTTCATACGTGATGACCGCCGCGATTTCCTCATCGTTCAGCATGCCGCCGAACGCGGCCATCGCCGTGCCGGCCTTGCCGTTGATGACGACATCGAGATGTGCGACCTGATCGCTGGTGACGACAGCGCTGCCCTTGAGTGCCGGAAACCCGGCGGCAGCCAGGCCTTCGCCACCTGCCTGGTGACAGGACTGGCAACTGGTCTGGTAGACCTTTTCGCCCATTGTCATGGCCGTATCCATGGTCCATTCCTGTGGAGCGGTTTCGGAAGCCTGTCCGCTCTCGCCGGAAGCCGCGGTTTCGGCAGCCGGCCGGGCAGCAGCAGACACGCCGGCCTTGGCCTGCTGTTCGGCAACCCACGCGTCATAGGCGTCCTGCGGCAGCGCTTCGACAACGATAGGCATGAAGCCGTGATCGCGTCCGCACAACTCCGCGCACTGACCGCGGTACACGCCCGGCTCGTTCACCTTGAACCAGATTTCGTTCACGAAGCCGGGAATCGCATCCTTCTTCGCGGCAAATGCCGGCACCCACCAGGCGTGCAGGACGTCAGCCGACGTCAGCAGAACGCGCACCTTGCGATCGACCGGAACGATGAGGCGATTGTCCACGTCCAGCAGGTAATTCTCTTTTTCCGCAGGGCTGCGGCCGGAATCCAGCTGGCGGATGGCATTCGACTCGGAATCCAGCGTGGAATAGAAACCGAAGCCGCGGTCAGCGCCGTCTTCATCCGTGATCAGGTAGTCGTACTTCCACTTCCACTGCAGGCCGGTGACCTTGATGGAGACTTCCGAATGGCGGAAATCCTCCATCTTGATCAGCGTGCGCGCGGCAGGCACGGCCATGCCGACAAGAATCAGGAATGGAATGGTCGTCCAGGCGATTTCGACGCCGGTATGGTGATGCCATTTCGCGGCAACGGCGCCTCGCGACTTCCGGTGCAGGAAAATGGAGACGATCATCGCGCCGAACACCACCACGGCGATGGCGACGCACACCCACAGGATCAGCATGTGCAGGTCGTAGACCTCCTTGCTGATGTCGGTCACGCCGACGGGCATATTGAGGGTGTAATCAGCCAGCGCCGAGGTCGAGGCGGCTGACAGTGCGACTGCCGTCAGTCCACTCCACGCCGCCTTCATCTTGGTGAAGCACATGCGATGGTTACTCCCAGTTTCCAGAATAAGGATGAGTGATTTCTACATGCGGAACCGGTTCCGGGCAGGATCGCGGGCGCTGTGCTCCCTTGACTGGCCCCGCGCTCGAACCGGCGCAAAATCAGGCGCGTATGCTACTGCATTCACCTGAGCGATGGCAACTTCGAAGCGCGCGTAGCGGCAATGGTTTTTGCTTTGTTTACAGCAACTTGGGTTGAACAGCGCGGGTGAAAAGGGAAACCGCGTCTGCAGCACGGCGCATTCCTACTCGAATGGCAGACGGAGATGAACGGCGACGCTTGCCGCGTCCGCTGTCGCCAGCTGCGGAACAATACCGAGGCAAGGTCCGGGCAGGCGTGCCTCAAGCGCTGCAACATTCTCGTCCGCAACCGCCATGCCGGCATCAAGCCCGTTGCCGACCCAGCCCGCGAAAACGAGTCCGCGCTTCGCAATGGCTTCCGCCGACAACAGCGCGTGATTCAGACAGCCCAGCCGCAAGCCGACCACGAGAATCACGGGCAAGCCGAAATCCTGAGCGACATCCGCCGTATCGAAGTCATCGCCCAGCGGTACGCGAAAGCCGCCAACACCTTCGACAATGACCGTGTCCGCCTGACCGGCAAGCTGCGCGAACGCGGCGGAGATGACATCGCGGCGAATCGTTACGCCAACGGCAGCCGCGGCAATATGCGGTGCGACGGCAGGCTCGAACGCGTAGGGATTGACGAGCCCGTAGTCCCAGTCGATGCGGCTGGCTGCAATCAACGCCAGCGCATCGTCATTGCACAATCCCGTATGGCCGGGTGCACACCCGCTCGCGACAGGTTTCATTACCGCAACGCGCTCGCCCTTGCCGGTCATGCGGTGAACCAGACCACAGGCAATTGCAGTCTTGCCGACATCGGTATCCGTTCCCGTGATGAAAAATCCGCTGCTCATCGCCCGTCACACATTATCGATGCTGTTTCCTTTCCCTGAGCGACCGCCGCAGATCTTCTGCGCTTACCGTGCCGTCCTCGACAAAACGCACGCCTTTCGGCAGCTCCGGCAACCAGGCCGTGCCGTAAACGACCTCGTACGTGGCGGGCAACTTCGCGTCGCTGCGGAACGCCTCGTAGGCCTGCTCGAACGCGGCGAACCGTTGCCGGCCGGTCAGCCCGTGGGCCCGCCCGGCGTTCACGTTGTGCGCACCGATGACTTTCAGGTCGCGCAGCAACCCCTTCACGTGATCGTAGGTCAGCGTGAAGTGCTCGACATCCATCACGACTTCCGTGAAACCGGCACGTACCAATGCATCGCCGACGTCATGCAGGTCAAGAAAGCGGTTCACGTGCGTGTACCCGTCGGTTGCCGACCACGCGGCACGCAGTTCCTTCAGGGTATCCGGACCGAACGTCGAGAAAACCACGAGCCCGCCACCGCGCAGCACGCGCCGAAATTCCTTCAACGCCGCATCGAGATCGTTCGCCCACTGCAGGGCCAGATTTGAAAACACCAGATCGACGCTGTCATCAGCCAGCGGCATACGCGCGAGATCGCCTTCAAGTGTTGCAAGCGTGCGAAACCACGGTTTGCGGCGGCGCGCTTCGGCGAGCATGCCCGGTGCAATATCGAGCGCAAACAGTTTTGCCTTGCGAAAACGTTTCGCCAACGCCGGCAATGCCCCGCCCGGCCCGCAACCCGCATCAAGCAGAGCCGACGGTTCGAGCGTGACAAAATCCAGTTTCTCCAGCAGCCGCTCGCGCACCTCGCGCTGCAAGGGCGCGTGCGCGTCGTAATCCTTCGCCGCTCGATCGAAGGATCGCTTCACTTGTGCGGTATCGAGTTCGAATTGTCTGTCGTGTTCAATCATCTATGTTCAAACCATGCAAGATTCAGCGAAAGGCGCAGCTGTGGCGCGTTCTTTTTCATTTGCGGCTGGAAGCCTACCGCAACACGCCGGTCAATCCTGTTGCAGAAATCCTTCCACTGCATCCAGGAACGCTTCGCGATGTGAAATGAACGGCGCATGTGCCGCGCCATGAATCGTGATGGACCGTCCATCGCGTACATGCTCCGCCAGGTACTCGCCCGCCGTCGGTGGCGCAAGCCGGTCGCGGCTGCCCATGATCGAAAGCAGCGGTGCGTGAATTTCCGCAAGTCGCGGACGCAGATCGAGCTTGTGCAATATCTTCAAACCGTTCGAAAGGCTTTCCACGTGCGGTTCGCCGCGCGCATAGGTCTTCTGCCGCAGGTCTCTCAGCAGGGTGTGTGCGTGTTCATCGCCGATGACCTGCAGTGACAGGAAATTTTTTACCGTCTTGCGAAAATCATCGTGCAGACCTTGCGCCATTTCCTGCAGCGTTTTTTCAGGAACGGCTTTTTGCCAATCCGCACCCGCCACCAGTTTTGGTGTAGTCGCGACGGTGACAAGGCGCGCAATGCGTTCCGGCGCCAGCGTCGCCGCAGCCAGCGCGGTCTGTCCGCCGAGCGACCACCCGAGCCAGTTGGCATGCGCTGGCGCGACATCGAGCACCTGCCTGGCGATGTCATCAATGCCGGCAGGCAGTTCGATACCGGCGTTGTGGCCGTGGCCCGGCAGGTCGATGAAATGCACACAGAATTGCGCGGCAAGGGCATCCGCAACGCCATCGAATAATCCGCAATTCAGCGCCCAGCCGTGGAGGACGATGAGGTCGGGACCATCACCCCTGACATCCGTTTTCAGCACAGTCACTATTCCTCAAGAGCAATGGACAGGATTGACAAGATTCTTCAGGATTAACAGGATTCTTATAAGATCATTTTCATTCGGTTTTAATCATGTAAATCACGCCTTCAAGAAGCCTGTTCATCCTGTCCATTGCCCTGTGAAATCTCCGACAAGGTATTCAGCAATCGATCGACGTCCGCTTGCGTGTGCGATGCCGAGAACGTGATGCGCAATCGCGCCGTGCCTTCCGGCACGGTTGGCGGACGTATTGCCGTGACGAGGATTCCTTTTTCCAGCAGCGTGTCGGAATAGCGCAAAGCGTCCCGCGCGTTACCGACGACGATCGGCTGGATCGGCGTGAACGAATCCATCAATTCGAGACCGATGCTGATCGCACCCTGTCGAAAGTGCGTGACCAACTGCCTTAACTGTTCACGCCGCTCGGGTTCCGACTCGATGATCTTGAGCGCGGCCAGCGACGCGCCGGCCACGGCAGCGGGTAACGCCGTCGTGTAGATGTACGTACGTGCGGTGTTGATCAACGATTCGATCAACGTGTCGGAACCGGCAACAAATGCGCCAAACGACCCGAAGGCCTTGCCCAGCGTTCCCATCAACACGGGCACATCGTCCTGGCCCAGCTCGAAATGCTCTACCGATCCGCCGCCGTTCTTCCCGATGACGCCGAGGCCATGCGCGTCATCGACAACAAGACAGGCGTTTTTTTTCCGGCAGACTTTCGCAAGCTCATCGAGCGGTGCGATGTCGCCATCCATGGAAAACACGCCATCGGTCATTACCAGTGCCGCACCGCTATCGCGCGCGATGAGGTGTCGTTCGAGTTCGCCGGCTTGCGCGTGCGCGTAGCGCATGAACTTCGCGCCACTGGCCAGGCCCGCATCCAGCAGGGAAGCGTGGTTCAGACGATCTTCGAAAACATGATCACCGCGCTTCGCCAGTGCAGAGCCGATGCCGAGATTCGCCATGTATCCCGTCGAGAACAACAACGCGCGATCGCGGCCGGTGAACGCTGCCAGCCGCTCTTCGAGTTCATGATGGATCGACAAGTGACCGGTAACGAGATGCGAGGCACCGGAACCCGCGCCGTACTGCCTTGCCGCCTTGCATTGCGCCTCGACCAGGCGCGGATCATTGGCAATGCCAAGATAATCGTTGGAACAGAAGGCGAGGACGTCGCGGCCATCGATTCGAATGCGCGGGCCGGGCGCGGAATCAACGATACGCCGGCGGCGGTACAGCGCGTTTGCCTCGCGTTCAGCGAGGTTGCGTTCGAGGCGTTGACGAAACCTGTCGCTCATCAGAGCAAAAGTGAAGAAATGGACAGGATCAACAGGATTGAATTCGGATTCACAGGATTCAAGAGCTTACCAATCATCGGAATCGTTCCGGATTTCATCGAATAAACCTTAAAAGAATCCTGTTGATCCTGAAAAATCCTGCCAATCCTGTCCATTGCTCTTGTTCTACGACGCAGCGACAACCGCCTCATCGCGACGTTCCTCGACGCGCTCCTGCCCTTCCGGCCGGATGCCAAGTCGTGCGAACAGTTCCATGTCGTGATTCGATTCGGGATTCGGCGTGGTTAGCAGTTTCTCGCCGTAGAAAATCGAATTCGCGCCGGCGAAGAAACACAGCGCCTGCATTTCGTCACTCATTTCCGTGCGTCCCGCGGAAAGCCGCACATGCGATTGCGGCATGAGAATGCGCGCCACCGCTATCGTGCGCACGAACTCGATGGGGTCGAGATCCTCTTCCTTGTCCAAGGGCGTGCCGGCGACTTTCACCAGCTGGTTGATCGGCACGGATTCCGGATGCTTCGTCATGCTCGCCAGCACCTGCAACATGCCGGCGCGATCGGTGAGGCCTTCACCCATGCCGATGATGCCGCCCGAGCAGACATTCATGCCGGCGCTGCGTACGTTCTCCAGCGTGTTCAGACGATCCTCGAACGTGCGCGTCGTGATGATGTCCTTGTAATACTCCGGCGAGGTGTCGATGTTGTGGTTGTAATAATCGAGACCGGCCTCTTTCAGCTTCACCGCCTGGTCTTCGGTCAGCATGCCCAGCGTGCAGCAGGTTTCCATGCCGAGTTCCTTCACGCCTTTCACCATCTGGATGATGAAATCGAGCTGCTTGTCCTTCGGTGAGCGATACGCCGCGCCCATGCAGAAACGCGTTGCGCCACTCGCCTTCGCGTTCTTCGCCTGCTCCACAACGCTCTCGACTTCCATCAGCGCTTCGCGCTCAAGACCCGTGTCGTAGCGCACCGACTGCGGGCAATACGCACAGTCTTCGGGGCAGGCGCCCGTCTTGATGCTGAGCAACGTCGAAACCTGCACTTCGTTCGGATCGAAATTTTCGCGGTGAATACGTTGGGCCTCGAAGATCAGGTCGTTGAACGGCAGCGCGAACAGCGCCTCGACTTCGTCTCGGGTCCAGTTGGAGCGGACAACGCCCTGCGGGGCGGCAAACGGGCGGGAAACAGGCATAAGACTCATAAGAACCTCGAAAACCGGGATTTCAACAGGAATACCTGCCAGAAGCCGCGCAGTTTACCGTGGCATCCCGTCAACCGGAAGTCGGAACAATCGTTGACCATTGGTCATATTTTATCCATTCGGTGGATTTCTGCGATAAGACTAAGGAGTCCCAACCGAAGCCCACTCGCTACCCGTTGTAGCCCGGATGCAACGAGCGCAAGCGAGTGGAATCCGGGGTGACCCATATCTCCCGGATTTTGCATTGCCCTTCGGGACAATGCGCCATCCGTATATGGACTCCTCCCGTTTGCAAGCCATCGCAGACATGCAGAAAGGATACGACTGCAATCGTATATCCGGCTTCTCAAAGGACACTGTTGCTGTCCGAGCCATGATGATTGTTCGCGC
>Ga0299914_10000105_pt1 | contig 47181 bp, 48 predicted proteins | sample RVTome_10_FD_201361 | JGI IMG/M metagenome (GOLD analysis project Ga0299914, IMG submission 201361) | Soil microbial communities from uranium-contaminated site in the Upper Colorado River Basin, Wyoming, United States - RVT153D57 (version 2) ... | reverse complement strand
CTCGTCACGCACCACGATGTGTTCCAGGTCGTCCAGCTCGCTGGTGAAGCCGGCCACGTCGTCGGCCATCTCCCCCGCCACGATCAACGCCTTGCACCCGGTGTGCCCGAGCATGTGCAGGTGGGCGCTGCGGGCGTCACGGGGGTAGAGCGGGACCTTCACCACGTTGGCGATGGCAGCCCCGGCGAAGAGATCGGCCGCCTCGAGCGAGTTGCCCTCCAGCACCCCCAGCCGGTCGCCTGGCTGCAGTCCCAGCTCCATGAGGCGGTGGGCCAGCTGGCAGCCCCTGGCCCACGCCTGGGCGAAGGTCAGGCGCCGGTCTCGGTGGACGATGGCCAGGCGGTCGGCGTTGAATGTGGCGGCTCGTCGCATCATGCTGGTCACGTCCATGCGCCAATACTTGTCCGCGGCTGGACCGGTTCGCCCGTGCACACGCCACGATCCGTACGATCGGGCCGTCTGTAGACACGCCAGCGACCGAGGCCGGATCGCCGAGCGGTTGTCCGTGATGTGAAGGGAGGCGCGGGAGTGGACGAAGGAATCTTCTCGCTGTCGGAGCGCGTCGCTGTTGTCACTGGTGGTAACGGCGGCATCGGCATGGCCATGGCGTCGGGGCTCCTGGGAGCAGGCGCCCGCATGGCCGTCACCGGCCTGACAAGAGGAAGAACGAGCAGGCCCGCAGAGCGCTCGGCGGCGGCGTCCTCGTACTCACCGCGGACGTGACCGACGAGGAGTCGGTGGTGGCGGCCGTAAGGTCCGTGGTTGACCGGTTCGGTCGGCTGGACGTGTTGGTCAACAACGCCGGCGGTTTCGCCGGCGGGCCGGTGTCCGAGCTGTCGCTCGCGTCGTGGCGGACGGTCATCGACAGCCACCTCACCGGCGCGTTCCTGTGCGCCAAGCACGCCGCGGCGCGCATGCGCGAGCAGCGAGCGGGCGGGAAGATCATCAACATCGGATCGATGTACTCGCTGTTCGGCCCGCCCAGCTTCGCCGACTACGCAGCGGCCAAGAGCGGGATGCTCGGCTTGACGCGCGCCCTGGCCGTGGAGCTGGCCGCCGACGAGATCCAGGTGAACGCGGTGCTGCCGGGTTGGTTCGAGACCGACCTCACGCGGGGCATGCCCGCCTCCGAGCTCGGCGAGTACATCCGGCGAAGGTCGCCTGCCGGCCGCTGGGGAGTAGGCGAAGACCTCGTCGGCCCGGTCGTGTTCCTGGCGTCGCCGGCATCTGATTTCGTGACCGGAGCGGTGCTGCCCGTCGACGGGGGCTACTCGGTCACCGACCGCCTCGTGGCCGCGAGCAAGCCGGCGGGCTCCTGAGGGACCGCCGGGCCCCGGCGCGCGCTCGCCCCTACACGCCCCGCCATCCGTACGATCGGGGCCGATGGACTCGAGCGGACCGCCGGCCGACTGGGAGGACCCCGGCCTCTGTGGCCGCGGCCGGGTGCCGATGAGCGCGCTTGGCCCCGATCCCGCTCACGCCGTCGATCTGAGCGGCTCGTGGGATTTCCTGCTCACCGCCAGCCCGGCCGACTCGCCGGTGTGCTGGAACAGCTCCGGTCCCGAAGCCGGCCCGGGCCTGCGCTCAAGCTCGGGCGATTCCGGCTCGGGTCGTTGGTCCCCTATCGCGGTGCCATCGCACTGGCAGCTGCAGGCGCTGCCGGGGGCGGAGTGGGACCGGCCCATCTACACCAACATCGACTACCCCTTCCCCGCCGATCCGCCCCGGCTCCCCGCCGCCAACCCCACCGGCCACTACCGCAGATCCTTCGACCTGCCCGACAGCTGGACGGGTCGCAGGGTGCTGCTCACCTTCGAGGGGGTCGACAGCGCCTTCCACGTGTGGCTGAACGGCGAGCTGATCGGCTACGGCACCGACAGTCGCCTGCCGTCCACCTTCGTGGTCACCGAGACGGTGCGGCCGGGCGCCAACGAGCTGGCGGTGCGCGTCTACCGCTGGTCGGCCGGCTCCTACCTCGAGGACCAGGACAGCTGGTGGCTGAGCGGGATCTTCCGTCCCGTCGTCGTCTGGTCCACCGCCCCGGGATGGATCGACGACGTCTTCGCTCGCACCCGGCTGGACCTGTCCGGGAGCGATGCCCGTGTGGACGTCGAGGTCGAGGTGGACGGCGCCGTCGAGGGCTGCCGTGTGGAGGTCGACCTCGCCTACGAGGGCGTTGGCGTGGCGGCGTCGGCCCTCGACGTTCCCGGGCCTGGCACCGCAGAGCTCACCCTGGAGGCGCCGGCGGCCAGGCTCTGGTCGGCCGAGGATCCCGAACTCCACCACCTGTCCGTGAGGCTCCGAGGTCCCGGCCAGGACCTGCTGGCCGAGCGCGTGGTCACCATCGGCCTGAGGGAGATCTCCGCCGTCGGCGGCCAGGTGCGCGTCAACGGCCGTCCCATCGAGATACGAGGCGTGAACCGCCACGAGTTCGATGCCGACACCGGTCGGGCTCTGGACCCGGCGTCCATGGAGCGCGACGTGCGGCTCATGAAGCGCCACAACATCAACGCCGTCCGCACCGCCCACCAGCCGCACGACAGCCGCTTCCTGGACCTGTGCGACCAGGTCGGGCTCTACGTGTTCGCCGAGGCCGACCTGGAGTCGCACGGCATCTGGGGCCTGCCCGCCCAGAGCGTCCAGTGGCGTTCTCAGATCCGCTCCCGTGTGGCACGGATGGTCGAGCGCGACAAGAACCACCCCAGCATCGTCGCCTGGTCGCTCGGCAACGAGTCCGGTTGGGGTCCGAACCTGGCAGAGGCCGCAACCTGGGTGCACCGGCGCGACCCCTCGCGCCTGCGGCACTACCACCCGGCCGGCGACCGCGCCGCAGTGGACGTCATCAGCCTGATGTACCCGTCGGTGGCCGAGCTGGAGTCAGAGGCAGCGCGGCCGGGTGAGACGCGCCCGGTTGTCATGTGCGAGTTCGCACACTCCATGGGCAATTCCACCGGCAACCTGGACGAGTACTGGCAGGCCGTACGCCGCCACACCCGGCTGGCCGGGGGCTTCATCTGGGACTGGGTCGACCAGGGTCTGCGCCGCCGCCACCCCGACGGCTCCGAGTACTTCGGCTACGGCGGTGACTTCGGCGAGACCGACGACGGCGCCCACGACGGCTCGTTCTGCCTCGACGGCCTGGTGGACCCCGACCGCCGTCCTCACCCGGCCCTCGCCCAGGTGGCCCACACCTACCGTCCCGTGTCCGTCGAACTGGTGGACGGCACCGGCGTGGTGGTGGCCGTGACCAACCACCACTCCTTCACCGACCGGTCCGCCTACGACTTCGTGTGGCGGGTTGACAGCGACGGTCGCCGGGCCCAGGGCGGCCCGCTGGCCGTCGGCCCCCTGGGCCCAGGGGCACGGGTCGAGGTGCCGGTACCGGTCGACGGGCACCTCCTGCGACCCGGCCAGGAGCACCTGCTCACCATCACCACCCGCCTCCGCCGCGACGCAGCCTGGGCGGGGGCGGGACACGAGGTGGCCACCGACCAGATGGCCCTGCCACTGCACGGGACCCGGCCTGGCCCCTGGTGCCCGCCCGCACCGATCACGGGCGATCTCCCCGGCTGGGAGGTGGACCCGGGGACGGGCGGCCTGTCGTCGTGGGTGGTCGAGGACCGCGACCTCGTGGTCGGGCCCTTCGTGCCCTGCGTGTGGCGCCCTCCCACCGACAACGACCGCGGTCGGTTCGGGCCCGAGCAGGCTCTGCGCCACTGGGTGCAGGCCGGCTACGACCGGGCCGTTCCGGTCGTGACAGCACTGCGGCGTTGGCCCGATGTGGTGCACGCCGCAGTCGAGCTGCGCACTCCGGAGACCGGCCTGGCACTGGGGTTCGAGCTGCGGTGGCGCCTGTACGCGGACGGGGCGGTTGGCGTCCACGTGCGCTTCGGGCCCGGCCGCGCCGGTCTTCCCTTCCTGCCCCGCCTAGGCCTCCTCGGCGCGGTCACGGGCGAACTGGGCCAGCTCAGTTGGTTCGGCCCCGGGCCCCTCGAGACCTACCCCGACCGCGTCTCGGGGCAGCGGGTGGCCATCCACAGCGGCCGGGTCGCCGAGCAGCGACACCCCTACGTGGTCCCCCAGGAGTCGGGCAACCACACCGGGGTGCGGTGGGCCACGCTCACCGACGACGACGGGCGCGGCTTGTGCGTGGTCGGCCACCCGTCGCTCGACCTCAACGCCGGCCTCTACGACGACCGATCCGTCGAGCGGGCCCGTCACCACCACGAGCTCGAGCCCGGCGCCGACGTCATCCTCCACCTCGACGGCCGCCACAGCGGGCTCGGCAACGGCAGCTGCGGGCCTGGTCGCCTGGACCGCTACCGGGTGGCGGCGGCACCGACGGACTTCAGCATGGCCCTGGCCCCGCACAGGCCCGGGGACGACCCATTCGCGTCGAGCCGCCGTCTGGTCACCAGGCTGCGCGGCTACTGGGGCGTGTGATCGGCGACGACTTCGTGAAGCACGTCGCCCACCGATCCGTCAGGCCCGGACCTCGCCGTCCGCACCGCCTGGAAGGGAGCCCGCCATGACAGCCACCGCGTTCGTCGGTCTGGGGGTGATGGGGTTCCCGATGGCCGGCCACCTGCGCGCCGCCGGTCACGAGGTCACCGTCTACAACCGCACACAGGCCAAGGCCGAGGCGTGGATCGCCGCCCACGGTGGCCGTTCGGCCCCCACCCCGGCCGAGGCGGCGGCCGGCACCGAGTTGGTGATGGTCTGCGTGGGCAACGACGACGACGTCAGAGCGGTGACCATGGGCGAAGACGGGGCCCTCGCCGGCATGGCGGCGGGGACGGTACTCGTCGACCACACCACGGCATCGGCCGAGATGGCCCGCGAGCTCCACGCCGCTGCCGCCCGCCAAGCCATCGGTTTCGTGGACGGGCCCGTGTCGGGAGGGCAGTCCGGAGCCGAGCAGGGCCAGCTCACGGTCATGTGCGGCGGTGAACCTGCCGCCTTCGAGCGGGCCCGCCCGGTCATCGAGGCATACGCCAAGACGGTCACCCTGCTGGGGCCGGCCGGGTCGGGCCAGCTGACCAAGATGGTCAACCAGATCTGCATCGCCGGCGTGCTGCAGGGCCTGTCCGAGGGCCTGGACTTCGGCCGTCGAGCCGGGCTCGACCTGGACCTCGTGCTCGCCACCATCAGCCAGGGCGCTGCCGGTAGCTGGCAGATGGAGAACCGCGGAGCCACCATGGCTCGCCGCGAGTTCGACTTCGGCTTCGCCGTGGACTGGATGCGCAAGGACCTGCAGATCGTGCTCGACGAGGCTTCCCGCATCGAGGCCGTGCTCCCCCTGACCGCCCTGGTGGCCCAGTTCTACGGGCGACTGCAGCGACAGGGACACGGCCGTTGGGACACGAGCAGCCTGATCGAGCTGTTGGCCGAGGGTTGACGCCGGTGGGGCCCCGACCCCCACCGGCTGCTGCCCTCCTAACCTCGGGGCCCGTGCCACACAGCGAACGGATCCTGATGGGCCCCGGGCCCGGCAACCCCTACCCCGAGGTGATGGAGGCCTTCAGCCGGCCCGTGCTCGGTCACCTGGACCCCGAGTTCCTGGCTCTCCTCGACGAGACGAACCAGATGCTGCGGCAGGTGTGGCGCACCGACAACCGCCTGACCTTTCCGATCAGCGGCACCGGCTCGGCCGGGATGGAGGCCTGCCTGGTGAACCTGGTCCGGCCCGGAGACCCTGTCGTGATCGGAGTGAACGGCGTGTTCGGAGCCCGCATGTGCGAGGTGGCCGAGCGCTGCGGGGCCGAAGTGGTGCGCGTCGAGCACGACTGGGGGCAGCCCGTCGACCCCTACCGCGTCCTCAGCGCCCACCCCGAGCCGGCGCTCATCGGCGTTGTCCACGCCGAGACCTCGACGGGGGTGCGATCGGACCTCGAGCCCCTGGGGCGGGGGAAGGGGGACGCCCTGCTGCTGGTCGACTGCGTCACCTCCCTGGGCGGGATCCCTGTGGAGATCGACGCCTGGGGGGTGGACGTCGCCTACGCCGGTACCCAGAAGTGCCTGGGAGTCCCGCCCGGCCTGGCACCGGTCACCTTCTCGGAACGGGCGCTGGGGCGCGTCGTGGAACGCCCGCAGAGCTGGTACCTCGACGTCAACCTCATCGCCGCCTACGTGGCCGAGGGCGCCGCCCGCGCCTATCACCACACCGCCCCCATCTCGATGGTGTACGCCCTTCACGCCGGTCTGGGGGCCATCCTGGACGAGGGGCTCGAGGTGGCATGGGCCCGCCACCAGGCTTGCGGTGACGAGCTCCACCGCCGGCTCCCCGAGCTCGGCTTCGAGCTGTTCGCGGCCGACGGCTACCGACTCCCCGAGCTCACCACCGTCCGCGTCCCCGATTCGGTGACCGACGAAGCGGCGGCCCGCCAGCGACTGTTGAAGGACTACGGCATCGAGATCGGCGGGGGCCTCGGGCCGGTTGCCGGCCAGGTGTGGCGGATCGGGTGCATGGGCCACACCGCCCGCCTGCGCAACGTCGAGATGCTCCTCGCCGCCCTGGTCGCCGTCAGCAAGGGCTGACCGCAGGCGCCGGCCGGCGCTTCCGTTGCCACAGCCAATTCTTGTTACATCGATTGCCAGCGATGTGGGTTTGATGTAACATCGGTGTCGATGGAAGCCGCCATGGCCGAACACGATCAACTCGTGGCCACCATGACCGGTGGCATGGTGCGCGACGAGCTGTCCCCTGCCTTCGCGGGCAGCGACCGCCTGCGACCCGATGGCCGTCCCCGCCCCGAGCTGCGGGCCGAGCTGCGGCGCATTCCCGACCTGGCCAACGCCCTCACCGTGCTCGCCACCCTGGCTGCGCCGGTGCTGATCGTGTGGGCGGCGGTGTGGCTCGACAACCCGGTCACCTGGGTGCTGGCATTCGTGGCCATGGCCTCGGCCATGAACCGCATGTTCATCCTCCACCACGAGGCCGCCCATCGGCTGCTGTTCAGCAACCGCCGGCTGAACGACCTGATCGGCATCAACCTGATCGGCTGGCTGCCCTTCGGCACCGGCGGCCATGGCTACCGCCGCGGTCACGCCAACCACCACCGCGACGAGTTCGGTCCCAAGGAGCCCGACTTCCTCCTCTACTCCTTCTACCCGATCGCCCCGGCATCCCTGCGCCGCAAGCTCACCCGCGACGCCACGGGGGTCTCGGGCTGGCGGATCGTCAAGCCCCGCTTCGTCGGACTGTGGAACCGCAGGTACGTCGGGCTGAGCCTGCGCTTCTTCGCCGGTCAAGCACTGGTGCTGGGCCTGTTCGTGGTGTCCGGGCATCCGTGGCTCTACCTGTTCCTGTGGCTGCTGCCCTACCTGACGCTCTACCAGGTCTACAACCGGCTGAGAGCCATCGCCGAGCACGCCGGCATGACACGCTCGCCTGACCGGCGGAACACCTCCCACCACGTGCGCCAGAGCTGGCTGGCCCGCGCCATCTTCGTCCCCTGCAATGTCGGCTACCACCTGGCCCACCACGTCGACTCGGGGATCCCCTACCGCAACCTGCCCCGGCTCCACCAGGTGCTGGTGGAGGACGGCTACCTGCCCGCCGAGGCTGTCTGGCCCAGCTACCGAGCCCTGTGGCGGGGACTGGTCAACTCCTGAGCAGGGCGTGACGCCCCCCTCCGGCGACGGCACAGGAGACAGGTCCACCACGAGCCTCTCGGCCCGCAGCATCGTGGCGTCCACCCTGCTGGGCACCCATCCCCCACGACTCCCCGGCCGCCTGTTGGTGGCCCTGGCCACCGAGTTCGGGGTCCCGCCGGGGACCACCAGGGTGGCCCTGTCCCGGATGGTGGAACGCGGCGAGCTCATCAACGACGATGGCACCTACGAGCTGACCGGCGCCCTGACCGAGCGCCTGGAGCGTCAGGAGAGGGGCCGCCAACCAAGGAAGCGACCGTGGGACGGGTCGTGGGAGCTGTGGATCCTGCGGCCGGACGGGGGCCCAGCGGAGAGGGACGAGGCCGCGCGGGCGGCCGCCGCCCTCGGCCTCGCCGAGCGCCGCGACGGCGTGTGGATGCGACCCGACAACCTCGACCCGGCACGGCTGGCCGCCAGCCAGCGTGCACTCGACGCGGTGGCTGAACGGTTCGTGGCTCACCCGGCGTCCGACCCCGCCTTGCTGGCCGCCGAGCTGTGGGACCTGCCGGCATGGGCCCAGCGCGCCAGTGAGTTGGACGGTCGGATGAGCGAGGTCGTGGCGCGCCTGGAGGCCGACGACCGCGCCGCCCTGGCCCCCGGCTTCGAGCTCTCGGCCGCCGTGCTGCGCCACCTCGTCCACGACCCGCAGCTCCCCACCGAGCTGCAGGCCGACGGCTGGCCGGCCGCCGAGCTGACCGCCAGCTTCGATCGCTACGACCGCATCTACCGCCAGGTCCTGCGAGCCTTCTTCGCCGAACACCGCTGAGCGACCCCAGCGAATCGTGGTCAGCTCGGCACGCGCCTGACCATGATGATCTCCGACGTGCGCAGGCTCACCACCCGCGTCGCCCATGCGTCGAGAGCGCCGCACCCCTCGGTGGCGAAGAACGTCGTCAGCGGCCCCTCGAGCGTGTAGCTGTCGACGTCGTTCACCACCTCGGTGGTCTTGTCGAGCAAGGTCACCTCGTAGCTTGCCACCACCGTCCTCCACGGTCCTCCACGGTCCTACACGGTCCTACACGGTCCTGTACGTACATACACGTAGCTGTCGTACCGCACGGCGGGTTGCACCTGACCGGCACGCCCCGGGCGAATGTACGCTGCCGGTCCTGTGGGCAACCAGAGGCGCAACCCTGTGCATCTGCGACGGATTGCCGCCAAGCTGTCAACAACCCCTGATGGCCGTCCCGACCGCTGGAGGACAGCGATGAGCGATACCGACATCCCGAGCCAGGAGGAGCTGCGCGCCAGGTTGACCCCCGAGCAGTTCCACGTCACCCAGGAATCGGGCACCGAGCCGGCCTTCAGCGGCGCCTACTGGGATCACAAGGACCCAGGCCTCTACCGCTGCGTGGTCTGCAACGTGGAGCTGTTCCGCAGCGACAGCAAGTACGACAGCGGCACCGGCTGGCCCAGCTTCTGGGAAGCGGTGCACCCCGACGCCGTGCGCACGAAGGTCGACACCAGCTACGGCATGGTGCGCACCGAGGCCGACTGCGCGAATTGTGGTGCCCACCTCGGTCACATCTTCGACGATGGGCCCCACCCCACCGGCGTCCGCTACTGCATGAACTCCGCTTCGCTCGACTTCGAGGCCGAAGACTCCGAACCGTCGAGCTGAGCCCTGACGCCGACCCCGCGGTCGGTCAGGTGGCGGCGCCCGCGGCGCTGGCCACGTCGAGCTCGGCGGCATCCTCGCCCGGGAAGAGCTCGACGATGGCGGAGTCGAGCTGAGCCTTGACGCCGCCGAGGGGCAGCACGTTCAAGACGCCCTGGCCGCGCTGGATCAGGCCGATGATCTCGTCCTCGTCGCGCACCAGCACGGCATCACCGCCGGAGATGACCAGGTTGGCCTTGACGATCTCCTCGCCGAGCTCGTTGCGCAGGTAGGAGAAGACCTCGCGCACCTGCTCCAGGCGGATGCCGGCGTCGAGCAGGCTCTTGATGACCTTCAGCTCCAGCAGGTCCTGGTAGCTGTAGGCGCGACGGCTCCCCGAGCCCTGGGCGTCGGCCACCGACGGACGCACCAGATCTGTCCTGGCCCAGTAGTCGAGCTGGCGGTAGGTGATGCCCACGATCTCCGCGGCACGCTTACCCGGGTAGGACCGAACCACTGGAGTAGACATCGCGACCTCACTTCGACCCTCCACAGGTGACATCTGTGGAACTACGCCGATGTGAGGACGGTACGCGGCCCCCCTGCGGGGGTCAAGCACCAGCTCTCAGCCGTCGAAGTCCTCGGGGGCCACGTCCTCGATGAAGCGCTTGAACTCGTCGAGCAGCTCCTCGGACTCCTCCTCGGTGATCGGGCCCTCCTCGACGATCTGGCCGGCCTCGTCCAGGACGGCTTCGTTGGCGAAGATGGGTGCCTCAGTGCGCACAGCCAGGGCGACCCCGTCGGAAGGGCGGCAGGAGATGACGTGGGTCTCCCCGCCCAGGTCGATCTCCAGTTCGGCGAAGAAGGTGCGGTCCACCAGCTCGGTCACCGTCAGCTTCACGACGTCGGCGCCGAGCTCGTCCAGGATGAGCTTGATGAGGTCATGGGTCAGGGGGCGCGCCACGCGCACGTTGTCGATGCCCAGGTGGATGGCCCTGGCCTCGGGTGCGTCGATGTAGACCGGTAGAACGCGGCGAGGCTCGTTCGTCTCCCGCAGCAGCAGCATCGGGGCCTCGGAGGGCATCTCCACCTGGACGCCGAGCAGCTCCATCTCGACCACGCCAGCACCCTATCCAGTCGGTGAGGGCGGGCGGTGCCGGTCCGGGTCAGGCCTCCAGATGGCCGCGGAGGGCCTGACGGAGCAGCGAATCGTGCAGCGCCTGGCCGACGCTGGCCAGCTCGTCCAGGGTGCTGCGGGCCCGCTGGCGGGCGGCCGGATTGCGCTGGCGTGCCAGGGGCAGGATGACCTGCTCGTAGACGCCCGCCTCGCGATCGGCGGCCGTCTTGTACATGCGCAGGTGGCGGGCGCCCACACCGTGGGAACGCATGGCCGCAGCCAGGCGGGCCACCGCCAGGGCCTCGCCGTCGTAGTACTCCGACGGACCGATGGCCCGGGCTGCGACCAAGCCGAACCGCTCGAGCTCGACGACTGCGGCGATGTCGAGCCCCGAGGCCTCGGCCAGCTCCTCGCGGGTCAGGCTGACCGTGGACGGGCCCGTCCGCAGGGGGCTGGGTCTGCCCGCCTCGTCGCCCTGCCCATCGTCGGCGTCCCCGTCGCCGGCGACGGCATCGTCCGGTTCGTCGCCGGTGGCCGCATCGGCGTCAGTGTCATGGTCGAGCTTGTCGCGGATGACCCGCAACGGCAGGAAGTTGTCGCGCTGCTGGCGCAGGATCCAGCGCAGGCGCTCGATGTCGTGGGGGTGGAACTTCCGATAGCCCGAAGGGGTCCGCTCGGGCTCGATGAGGCCCTGGCTCTCGAGGAAGCGGATCTTGGAGATGCTGATCTCGGGAAAGTCCTCCTGCAGGAGGGACAGCACCTCGCCGATGGTGAGGGAGGACGGAGCGTCGTCGGGGGACTGGCTCACTGGTCCCGCTCGACGAAGACCAGCTTGAACTTGCCGATCTGCAGCTCGTCCCCGTTGGTGAGTGTCGCCTCCTCCACGCGACGGCCGTTGACATAGGTCCCGTTGAGCGAGCCGACGTCACACAGGACCCATCCCTGCTCGCTGCTGACCATCTCCAGGTGCCGGCGCGACACGGTGATGTCGTCCAAGAAGACGTCGCTGTCGCCGCTGCGCCCGGCCGTGACCTTGTCGCCCGACAGGGCCCACTGGGCGCCGGCCCGGTGGCCCTCGGTCACGAGCAGGAACGCACGGGCCGGCGTCCCTTTGGGGTCGGGGGCCACCACTCCTTCGATGCTCTCGGTCTGCTCGGCCACCGAGGTGTCGAGCGCGGCACCGCAGGACGCGCAGAAGCGGGAGCCACGCGGGTTCTGGTGACCACACTGATGGCAGTACACGACGCCCACCACGTCGCTCACTCCTCTGTCAGGGCCCGGTAGGAGGCTGCGTCCATGAGCTGGTCGACTGCCGCTGGATCGTCGGGATCGATCACGCAGATCCAGCCGTCGCCGTACGGGTCGCTGTTGAGCAGCTCCGGCTGGTCGGCGAGCGTGTCGTTGACCTCGACGATCGTGCCCGCAACCGGGGCGAAGATGTCCGACACCGACTTGGTGGACTCCACCTCGCTGAACGCCTCGGCTGCAGCCACTGCTCGCCCCACCTCGGGGACATCGACGAACACCACGTCGCCGAGGGCGTCCTGGGCATAGTCGGTGATGCCGATCCGTTGGAGATCGCCCTCGATCCGGACCCACTCGTGGTCCATCGAGTAGCGCAGTTCGGGGGGTACCTCCATGGTCGAACCGTAACCCGTCACCGGACGGCTTGGCGGATGCGACGCACGTACTCCTGCAACAGGCGGCGGGACTCACGACCGGAACGCCCCTCCGCCCAAACGTGGGTCACCGGCTCCTCGGGATCGGGCAGGACGAGGACCCAGCCGCCGTCCTGTTGCACCCTCACGCCGTCGATCAGGTCCGTCTCGGCCCCCGCGGTCTGCTCCATCACCTGTCGCATGACCGCGCCCTTGACGTCCGATGGGGTCCGCACCGTGTCGTGCACCACGTGACCGGTGGTCAGCTCGCCCACGATCTCCGACAGCGAGCGGCCGTCACGGGCGAGCAGCTCGAGCAGCCTGACGAGGGCGGCGGCCGCGTCGAAGGCAGTCAGGAAGTCGGGCATCACCAGACCGCCGTCGAGACCGGCGGCGAAGGTGACTCCCGGCGCCGCCGCTGCCTCCTGAACCGACGCTGTCGAGGTCTTCGTCCACACCACCGAAGCCCCGTTGCCGGTGGCGATGTCGGCCAGCGTCGTGCTGGCCGCCACCGTGAGGGCGACGGTCCCGCCGCGCTGGCGGCTCAGCAGCTCGACGAACAGGGCCACCGTCTGTTCGGTGGACAGCACCGTCCCGTCGTCGTCGACGAAGACGATGTGCTCGCCGTGGGGATCGATCACTGCGCCCAGGCCTGCTCCGGAGGCACGCACCAGATCGGCCACGGCGGCGGCCTGCACGGCGGGGTCGTACTCGATGGCACCGCTGGTCGACACGTAGGGGTTCACGGCGAGGACCTCGGCGCCGAGCTTGGACAGGACGGCTGGCATCATCAGCGAGGCGGATCCGTAGCTGTAGTCGATCACGATCTTGAAGCGCTGCTTGGCCACGGTGGCCACGTCGATCGTCGACTCCAAGGCGACGGCGTAGGCCTCCAGCCCCCGAGGTGGGACACCGATGTCGCCGATCTCCGACGGCATCGCCCTGCGGAAGTCCTCGCGCTGGAAGACACGCTCGATCTTGCGCTGCGTGCCCTCGTCGATGTCGATTCCCCTGGTGTCGAAGAAGCGCATGACCACGGTGTCGGGATCGTCGCGCTCCAGCCGCACCGACAGCCCGCCGGCCGCCCGCGGTGTACGGGCCAAGAAGCGGGTCAGGGGCACCGAGCCCACCTCGAGGTCCAGCACGTTCACACCCGAGGCGTTGAGGCCGGCCATGGCCGCGCGCTTCAGCATGCGGGCCGAGCGGCTGGTGTCGCGGCTGATGACGACGGTGGCGTCCTGTTCGAGCGTGGAGGCCCAGCTCATGGCCACCTTGGTGGCCCTCTCCGGGGTGAGATCGACATTGGCCAGACCGGACACGCCCACCCGCCCGAAGAGGTTCCTCGATCCACCCGTCTCGTACACGATCGAGCTGTTGACGATCGAGTGCGCCTCGACCGACTTCTGGGGGAAGACCTTCACGTCCGGCGCCAGCACGGCCCCCTCGCCCAGGAACACGTCGTCGCCGAGCACCACACCAGGCTCGCAACGCACACCTTTTCGGAGATCACAGGAGCGGCCCACCACAGTGCCCCGCAAGCGCACGGCGCTGCCCAGGAAGGAGTGGTCGTGGACCACGGTGCGTTCCAGGTCGCCGTCGGTGCGCACCCTGACACTGGAGCCCAGCACCGTGTACTCACCGAGGCGGACACCAGGGCCGATGCGGCAGTTGTCCCCGATGATGGCCGGGCCCTCGATGCGGGCGTTGGGGTGGATGTCGGCGCCCTCCCCCACGTACACGCCCTCTCGGATGGCGAAGCCGGGGATGTCGACCTCCACCGCCCGGTCGAGCACGTCCTTGTGAGCCCGCAGGTAGGCCTCGAGGGTGCCCACGTCCTCCCAGTACCCCTGCAGCACCGAACCGAAGAGCGGCCGACCCTCGTCCAGCAGCCGCGGGAACACCTCCCCGGAGAAGTCGACTTGGCGGTCCGGCTCGACGAAGTCGAGGACCTCGGGCTCCAGTACGTAGATGCCGGTGTTGATGGTGTCGGTGAACACCTGACCCCATGTCGGCTTCTCCAGGAACCGCTCGATGGAGCCGTCGTCGCGGGTGATCACGATCCCGAACTCGAGCGGGTTCTCCACGGGGGTGAGGCCGATGGTGGCCACCGCCCCCCGCTCGACGTGGTCGGCCACGATGGCCCCCAGGTCGATGTCGGTGAGGACGTCGCCGGAGATGACGAGGAACCGCTCGTCGAGGTGTTCACGGGCGAAGGCCACCGAGCCGGCCGTGCCCAGCGGCCGCTCCTCGACCGTGTAGGTCATGGACACCTCGAACTCCGAGCCGTCCCCGAAGTAGTTCTGGATGGCGTCGGGAAGGAAGGCCAACGTGACCACGATGTCGTCGAAGCCGCTGCGGCGGAGCAGGTCGACGACGTGGAACATCATGGGCCGGTTGGCCACCGGGATCATGGGCTTGGGCAGCCGCGAGGTGAGCGGCCGCAGCCGCGTCCCCTCGCCACCGGCCATGATCACCGCCTTCACGGGATCGCCTCGGTGCGCTGGCGGGCGGCTCGCCCCTCGGCCAGGGAGGTGCGGGCCATGGGCACGTACAGCGCCGCCGACCAGTAGCTGAGGACCAGACCGGGGATGGCGAAGACCCAGGCCAGGTCCCAGGCCTGCGGCGCCCACGACAGGTCGCTGGAGCCCGCGCAGAACAGCGGGAAGGCGAACATCAGGCTGAAGGCGCCGGCCTTGCCCACGAAGCTGACGTCGACCCGGCGCGCTCCCAGGCCGTACAGCACCAGCACGGCGACGCCGACGGCGACCTCACGCACAAGTGCCAGCACCGCCACCCACGTCGGCACGGCACCGTCGATCATCAGGGCGATGATCGCCGTGCCCAACAGCAGGCGGTCGGCCACGGGGTCGAGCACCTTGCCCACGTCGGTCACCTGGCCCAGCCGCCGGGCCAGGTAGCCGTCGACCCAGTCGGTGGCCCCGAGGAACGCGAGGATGAACGCAGCCGTGGCGCGGTCGTCACGCCCGAGCAGCACCCACACGAAGACGGGCAGAGCCGCCAGCCGTACCAGTGTCACCAGGTTCGGCAGGCTGAGGATCTGGGAGCGCCACCCACCTGTCACGCCTGTCAGGCTAATGGGGGTCGATCGGCTGCCAGAAGGGCGAGCCCGGCCGCGGAGGACGCGCACATGCCGACCATCTTCACCAGGATCATCTCCGGGGAGCTGCCGGGGACCTTCGTTTGGCGGGACGAGCGCTGCGTGGCGTTCCTGTCCATCAACCCCCTCCAGCCCGGGCACGCGCTGGTGGTGCCGATCACCGAGGTCGACCACTGGATCGACGCCGATCCCGACCTCACGGCTCACCTGACGGCGGTGGCCCAGAGCATCGGACGGGCCCAGCAGGCGGCATTCCGACCCACCAAGGTGGGCCTGATGATCGCCGGTCTGGAGGTCCCGCACGTTCACCTGCACGTGGTGCCCATCCGAGACGTGCACGATCTCGACTTCGCGAACGCCGCCGAGTCGGTCGAGCCCGCGGATCTGGCGGCGGCGGCGACGGCGATACGCACCGAGTTGCGCGCTGCCGGTCACCGCCAGGTCAGCGACTAGTCAGCCTTCGCCGGCGCCCAGGGTCCCGTCGCCCAGGGTCCCCTCGCCGGCGTCGTAGACGTCGATCAGCTCGGGGCCGCGGTTGCGGACGTTGCCCACCTTGGGGTCGACGGGGTGCGCGGTCAACAGCCCCTCCGGCGCCGGCACCAACAGTCGCTGCAGGGCCTCGGTGTCGTCGATGTCGGGGTCGAGCCACTGCTCCCACTCCGACGGCGGCAGGAAGACCGGCATGCGGTCGTGGATCTGGGACATGAACTCGTTCGCCTCGGTGGTGACCACGGCCACCGAGTGGAGCGCCTCGGCCTGGTCCTTGTCGGGGCCCAGCCACCGCTCCCATACCCCGGCCATGGCCAGCGGCTCGCCGTCGGTCCGGTGGATGAAGAAGGGCTGCTTGCGCGGCTTGCCCCGCTCGTCTGTACCCACCACCTTCCACTCGTAGAAGCCGTCGGCGGGCAAGATGCAGCGCCGGCGCTTGAAGGCCGTGCGGTAGGCGTTCTTGCGGGCGATTGTCTCGGCCCTGGCGTTGATCATGCGGTAGCCGACCTTGGTGTCCTTGGCCCACATCGGCACCAGCCCCCAGTGGAAGGCCTCCAGCCGTCGCACCGCCTCCCCCTCGGCGGCCGGTCCGTCTCCGTCCTCGGCCCCAGGGCCGCTGGCCTCGTCCGCTCCTGGGGCCCTGTCGGTCCCGGGCTCGGCTTCGTCGCCGGTTCGCCGGGGCCGCTCCTCGACCACGGCGTAGACGTCCTGGCTGGGCGCCACGTTGTAGTTCTCGGGCAGTAGCGCTTCGGGTGGTGCAGCACCGAAGTACTTCGCCAGCTCGTCGGGTGGGGAGGTGGACACGTAGCGGCCGCACATGTCAGGACCCTCCTGTGGCGGCGGGGCCGGTCACGCCGTCTCGACCTCGGACCGGCCCAGCTCGGCGGCCATGGCCTCGCGCATCTTGTACTTCTGGACCTTGCCCGTGACCGTCATGGGGAACTCGGTGACGAAGCGGATGTGGCGCGGCACCTTGAAGTGGCTGATGCGACCCTTGCAGTGCTCGGCCACGTCGGTGGCTGACAACTCGTGGCCTTCCTTGACCATGATCCACGCCGCCAGGTCCTCGCCCAGCCGCTCGTCGGGGATGCCGAAGACCTGCACGTCCAGTACGGCGGGATGGGTGAACAGGAACTCCTCCACCTCACGTGGGTAGATGTTCTCGCCTCCCCTGATCACCATGTCCTTCAGTCTGCCGGTGATGCGGTAGTAGCCCTCCTCGTCGACGATGGCCAGGTCGCCGGTGTGCAGCCAGCCGTCGGCGTCGATCGTGCGGGCCGTCTCCTCGGGCTTGTCGTAGTACCCGGCCATCACCGTGAATCCCCGGGCGCAGAACTCGCCCTGCGTACCGGTTGGCAGTTCCTCGCCTGACTCGGGGTCCACGACGCGTGCCTCGAGCCCCGGCAGCACCCGGCCCACGGTGGTCACCCTGCGCTCGACTGTGTCCTGCGTGGTGGTCATCGTCACCACCGGTGAGAGCTCCGTCTGGCCATAGGCGATGGTGACCTCCGACGCCCCCATATCGTTGACCACCTGGCGCATGACCTCGATCGGGCAGGGGGAGCCGGCCATGATCCCGGTGCGGAGGCTGCTCAGGTCCACCTCACTCATCTTGGGGTCGTTGAGCTGGGCGATGAACATGGTGGGGACGCCGTACAGCGAGGTGGCACCGAAGCGGGCGATTGCCTCGAGGGTCAGATCCGGCGCGAAGTGGTCGTGGGGGGTCACGAAGGCACAGCCCCGGGTGAGGGCCGTCAGCACCGCCATGACACATCCGAAGCAGTGGTAGAAGGGCACCGGGGCGCAGATCACGTCGGCCGGCCCGAGGTCCTGGGCCCAGCCCACCAGGTCGGCATCTCCCAGGATGTTGCGGTGGGTGAGCATCGCCCCCTTGGGGAAGCCGGTCGTACCCGACGTGTACTGGATGTTGATCACATCGCCGGGCTGGCAGGCCGCCTCGGCCGCCGCCAAGTCCTCGTCGCCGACCTCCCGGCCGGCGGCCAGGAGATCGGCCCAGGCGCGGAAGGCACCGGCCTCGTTCCCGTCGATGAGCACGACCTCGCGCAGGCGCGGATAGCTCTCGTTGTCGATCGAGCCCGGCGAGGCCGTGTCGACATCGGGCACCGCCTTGCGCAGCGTGGCGACATAGTCGTTGCCCCGGAACTCGCTGGCCATCACCAGCGCCTTGCTGTCGGACTGGGCCAGCAGGTACTCGAGCTCGGACAGCTGGTATGCCGGGTTCACCGTGACCAGCACGGCTCCGATGCGGGCGGTGGCGAGCTGGGTGATGACCCACTCGGGCACGTTGCCGGCCCACACGGCCACGTGGTCTCCCTTGCCGATGCCCAGGGCCAGGAACCCCTTGGCCGCCTCGTCCGCGGCACTGTCCATCTCCGCGAACGTGTAGCTGGCGTCGCGGCTGTGGTGGGCGAAGTAGAGGCGATCCCCATTGGCGGCCGCCTGCACGCGCAACAGGGCGCCGATGGTCGTGTCGTGGAAATCAGTCACCCTCGCTCCTCTCCTGTCGTCATGGGATCGGTGACCTGCAGCGATGGCGGCGGGGTCCGCTCACACGTAGGTGCTGCCCTTGGGCCCGCCCCGGTCCTGGCGCATCTCCACGTTGACCAGCGCGGGGCGGCCCGAGGCCAGGGCCCGCTCCAGGGCCGGGCGGATCTCCCCCGGTTCGGTCACGTGCTCGCCGTGCCCTCCCAGCGCCTCCACCACCAGGTCGTAGCGGGTGTGGGCGAGTTCGGTGGCCACGACGCGGTCCTCGCCGTAGAGCATGCCCTGGGGTCTCAGCATCTGCCCCCAGGCGGCGTCGTTGCCCACCACCCCCACGATGGGCAGGTCGAAGCGCACCGCGGTGTCGAACTCGAAGCCGTTCAGGCCGAAGCTGCCGTCGCCGTAGACGATCAGGACGCGCTTGTCGGGATGGGCGAGCTGGGCAGCGAGGGCGAAGGGCATCCCCACCCCCAGGGTGCCGAGCGGGCCCGGGTCCATCCACGCGCCGTTGCGGGGCACGCGCACGACCTTGGAGGCCTGGGCGACGATGTCGCCGCCGTCGCCGATCACGATCATGTCGTCGTCGATCACATCGGCGATCTCCCGGCACAGGCGCAGCGGGTCGATGGGAACCTCGTCGGAGCCGAGCTGCCTGGCGAAGCCGGCCTCGAGCTCGTCCTCGGCGGCCCGCAGCTCGTCGCGGTAGGAGGCCAGGTCGAGTTTGACGTCCTCGGTGGCCATCACCTCCAGCATCGATCGCAGGGTGGCTCCCAGGTTGCCGACCAGGCCGACGTCGGCCGGCCGGTTGGCCCCGATCAGCGTCTCGTCCAGGTCGAGCTGCACGATGCCCGCCTCGGCGGGGATGGACCGGCCGAACTTCATGCGGAAGTCGAGCGGCGTGCCGGCCAGCAGCACCAGGTCGGCCCGGGCCAGAGCATCCTTGCGCACCCGGTTGAAGAAGCTCGGATGGTCCATGGGCACCTGACCGCGTCCCATGCCGTTGGTGAAGCAGGGCATGTTGGTCGTGTCGAGGAACTCCACGAGCGCAGGGCCGCCCTCGCTCCACTTGAGGCTGGTGCCGGCCATCACCACGGGGCGGTGGGCGGTGGCCAGCATGGCCACGGCCTGGCGTACCTTCTCGACGGGGGCCGGGTGAGCCACCCGGTAGTCACGGAACGGAGGCAGGGGCACGCTGTCGAGGTCGACGGGCCCGTGCAGCACGTCCATGGGGATCTCCAGGAAGGCGGGCCCAGGTACGCCCGAGAGGGCGTGGCGGACCGCCGTCTCGATGTACTCGCCGATGCGCTCGGTCTGGTAGCAGGCGTCGGCCCACTTCGTGACGGGGCGCATGACCGCCACGTGGTCCATCTCCTGAAGCGAACCCCGCCGCATCTGGGAGAACGGACCCTGGCCTCCGAACACCAGGATGGGGCTGTTGGCTCGCCAGGCGTTGGCCACGCCGGTGACGCCGTCGGTCACGCCCGGCCCTGCCGTCACGATGGCCACTCCGACGGTGCCGGGGTGCAGGCGGGCCCAGGCGTCGGCAGCGTGCACGGCGGCCTGCTCGTGGCGGACGTCGACCACTCGGATGCCCTCGTCCAGGCAGCCGTCGTAGATGCCCATGACGTGGCCACCCGACAGTGTGAACACGCAGTCCACCCCCGCAGCTCGCAACGCCTTGGCGGCCAGCTTCCCTCCGTGGCTCATGACTGCTCCTCGTGTGGTCCGACGACCTCGCATGCAAACCTACTGCGGGCCTGGGACACCTACCCGTAGCTGCACCGCCACCTCGGCTCCGGAGCGGTCGACAGCGGCCTCGTCGTGGCCGGCTCCGCCGCCCCGGGACGGGTGGGCAGGGCTGCGCCGCACCCCGGTGAGGAGGACCGCCACCACGCTGCCGTCGCTCACCGCATCGAGCGTGGACACCAGGCCGGCCAGGCCGGCGGAGCCGGTCTCGTCGGCGGCGACGCCGAGCCGCTCCCCCACCAGGCGGTTGGAAGCCTCGAGCTCGACGTCGTCGACCAAGGGAAAGCTGCCGCCCCCGGACAGGACGGCATCGGTCACCGCCGCCCAGTCGTAGGTGACGTCGTCGATGATGCCCCCGGCCACGCTGCGCGGCTCGCGCTCCCACGGCCACATGACCTGGGACCGGTGCCGCACCGCCCAAGCCAGGGCTGCTCCCAGCCCCTGGCGCTCGGCCCTGGCGGCCACCAGCGCCCCGGCCCGGGACAGCGGAGCGGCACCCACCGTCTGCACCGCGGTCAGCACCGGGTGGCGGGGCAGGACCCCGATCTGGGTCGCCAGCGCGAGTCCCGCGTAGGTGGCCGAGGCCAGGGCCCCGCCTCCCACCTGCACCACCACGTGATCGAGGGCGCCCACCGCGCCGGCGGCCTCGGCCAGCTCGAAGCCGATGGTGCGGCCCCCGTCCAGGCACCAGGCGTTGTCGGGGCCCTGCACGCCGAAGGGGACGGCCCCGGCGGCGACTGCGGTGCGGAAGGCATGGTGGCAAGGGTCACCCGCCTGGCCAGCGGTGCGTGAGCACGGCACCACGCGGGCTCCGAACCGCTCCAGCTCGGACAACACCGCAGGGTCGACGTCGACGGGGACGAACACGTCGAGCGGCCACTCCATGGCGGCGGCCACCACGGCTGCCGCGTAGGCGGCGTTCCCGCAACTGGAGATGGCCAGGCGAGGCCGCTCGCCCTCCGTCGAGGCCGGCCCGGCCAGGCGAAGGTGCAGCCCCATGCCGAACAGGTGGCGGATCTTGTGGCTGCCGGCGGGCAGGCCGGTTTCGTCCTTGACCAGCAGCCGGATCCCGGGCCTGCCCAGGGCGGCAGCGAGGCCGGGGGCCTGGACCGTGGGTGTGACCGTCACCGGCCGGCCGGTCAGATCGGCAACGGCGTCGTCGAGGGCATCGACGGTCTGTGCGTAGCCCCCCGGCGAGCGGCGCCAGGCGGCGATGTGGCCGGCGTAGCGGAGGAAGGGTTGGTCGGAGGTCGGGTCGCTGACCAGGGGCAGGCTCGGGTCGTCGTCGAGGCGGGGCACGCAGTCGACATCGGGGTCGTCTCTGCGTGGGCAGGCCAGGACGGCCCCCGTCGCCGCGCCCCCGCAGTCGCAGAACGGTCCCCGCGCCACGGCCGGCCAAGGCCGCGGTGTGGGGGCGGGAGGTGAGGGGCCCACGTCAGCTCCGCCTGGCCGCCACGCGCTGGTTGAGTTCGCCGATCAGCTCGTCCCAGACGGCCACCCGTTCCCGAAGCGCGCGCCAGAACGATTGCCGTCGGCGGGCGTCGAAGTGCTCGAGGCTGGTGCCCTGCTGCTCGACCCAGGTGTAGTAACCCAGGTTGAAGACCCGTTCCCGGCCTGCCGCTCCCAGCTCCTCGATGTGGTCGACGGTCGTGCCGTCGAGGTGGCGGGCCGCCACCCCGGCTGCCTCGCGGGCCCCGAACCCGTCGGGGTGGTGGCGCTGCAGGTAGCGCTGCCGCTCCGAGCCGTAGAGCTCGCCACCGTCGGTGGCGACGCTGACGACCACGTCGTCGGCGCCCAGCCCCAGCAGCCGGGCGGACTTGATGGCCGCCAGCAGGTTGCACATTGACGACAGGCCCAGGTCGGGGAGGGCATCCAACACCGCGTCGGGCACGCCGCGGCGGCCCAGCTCGGCCCGGCCCGCGTCGCTGGCGAACAGCACGCCGAGGGCGTCGGTCGAGGCATCGGAGACGGCGGCCACCACGTCGGTGTTCATCACGTTGTGGATCAGGGGGATGTGCTTGTCTCCGATCCCCTGGATGTTGTGCTCGCCGTAGCCGTTGCACAGCATCGTCGGACATTCGAGCGCCTCGGCGGCCACTATGCGCGCTCCGTAGCGGTCCTTCAGTACGTCACCGGCCCCCAGGGTGCCGGCCGACCCCGAGGCCGACACGAACGCGGCCAGGCGGCCGGGCCGGCGGGCGGTGACGTGCTCGTAGAGATGGGACAGAGCGGCGGCGGTGACGGTGGCGTGCGCCACGTGGTTGGCGTACTCGGCGAACTGGTTGACGATCACGTTGGCCGGGTCACCTGCCAGCTCGCGGCAGGCGTCGTATATCTCCTTGACGTTGCTCTCGGTGCCCACCGTGCGTATGACGTCGCTCGGCTCGAGGACCCAGCGCTCCAGCCACTCGAAGCGCTCCGTGCTCATCCCCTCGGGCAGCACGGCCACCCCCCGGCAACCCATGATGCGGCTGATGGCCACCCCACCCCTGGCGTAGTTGCCCGTGGAGGGCCACACGGCCCTGTGCTCGGTGGGGTCGAATCGTCCCGTGACGACCCTGGGCACCAGGCACGCGTAGGCGGCGAGCACCTTGTGGGCCCGGACCATCGGGAAGCGGTTGCCCAGCGCCAGGACGATGCGACAGTCGGTGCCGCTCAGCTCGGTCGGGATCTCGAGGTGGTCGGGAACCGGAACCGGCGCCATCCGGTCGGCGCCGTTGTACCAGTGGACGCGGAACAGGTTGGCGGGATCGGGTGCGTCGGGGTCCACGGTCGGCGGCGGCGCCGCCTCGGGCCGCGGCCGGGCCAGCTGGGCGAAGGTGGGAAGCCTGATCCCCTCGGCCGCGAACCGCTCCGCGGCACGCTCCAGCACCTGCTCGTCGGCCACATCGTCGAAGGTCTCGACCTCGGCTGGCACCGCGGCGCTGCTCACAGCAGGGCAGGCTATTTGTCGCTGCATGCGCCCGTTGTCGCTGCCCGCGTGGCGCCCTTCGAGCCCTGCTCGGCAGTACGAGCGCGGCGGCTGCCGCGACAATGGCTTGTGTGCGGATCACGGTGCCCGCCTCCTCGGCCAACCTCGGTCCCGGCTTCGACGCCATCGGCATGGCCCTGGGCCTGCACCTGGTGGTGTCGACCACCGACGGGCCTGCCGCGCCCGAGGACCACCCGGCAGTGCAGGCGTTCCGGCACCTGGGGGGCCGCGGCCCGCTCGCTGTCGTGTCGTCCATCCCCCCGGCCAGGGGCCTGGGGTTCTCCGGGGCGGCACGCGTCGGCGGGTTGCTGGCGGCCTCCTGCCAACTGGGCCTCGAGGTCGACGTCCTGGCCGAGGCGGCGGGGTTGGAGGGCCACGCCGACAACGCCGCGGCGTCCTTGCTGGGGGGTGTCGTCGTCGTGGCCGGCGGTCACGCCGTGCGCCTGCGCGACGCCGTGGGAGGACGTATCGTCGTCTGGATCCCCCCCAACGAGACCCACACCAGCCGCTCCCGCGCCGGGTTGGACGACCCGGTGCGGCGCGACGACGCCGTGTTCAACGTGGGTCGGGTCACGCTGCTCGTGGCCGCCATCACCAGTGGCTCGGCGGACCTGCTGGCAACCGCCACCCAGGACCGCCTGCACCAGGACGTGCGGCTGCGCGCTGCGCCGTCCAGCAGGGCAGCCATCGACGCCGCGCTGGCGGCCGGGGCGTGGGCTGCCTGGTTGAGCGGCTCGGGGCCGTCGGTGGCGGCATGGTGCGCCGCCGACCGAGCGGCGACGGTGGCCGCCAGCCTTCCCCCGCCGGGACGTTCCCGCGTCGTCGACATCGACACGCAGGGAGCCGTCATCGAATGAGGCAGAGCGGATGACATCTCGGCTCGTCGCTCTCTGCTTCGATGCGAACGATCCGCTCCGCCTCGCGCGCTTCTGGGCCGACGCTCTGCACTGGGCGATCGACGACGAGCCCCATGATGAGATCGGTCTCGTGCCCACGGATGACACCAGCTTCCGGATCCTGTTCCTGGCGGTCCCGGAGCGGAAGGCGGGCAAGAATCGCATCCATCTCGATCTGACGAGCACGTCCATCGATGACCAGAAGGAGACGGTCGAGAGGTTGGTCGAGCTCGGCGCCCGCCACATCGACGTCGGTCAGGGCCCGAACGACGATCATGTCGTGCTTGCCGACCCCGAAGGCAACGAGTTCTGCGTCATCGAGCCGGACAACTCCTTCCTCGCTGGCTGCGGACGCTTCGGATCGATCACCTGCGACGGTACGCGGGAAGTCGGATACTTCTGGAGCGAAGCGCTTGGATGGCCGTTGGTCTGGGATCAGGACGAAGAAACCGCGATCCGCGCGCCGGACGGCACCGGTCCTTTCATCACCTGGGGTCCGCCGCTTGCCCCAAAGCTCGGGAAGAACAGGCTTCACCTCGACATCGCTCCGCCCGAGCACGTTGATCAGCAAGCGGAGGTAGACCGCCTGGTTTCCCTTGGGGCGACCCGAATCGACATCGGCCAAGGCGATGTCGAGTGGGTGGTCATGGCCGATCCCGATGACAACGAGTTCTGTGTGTTGAGCCCCAGATAGCGCGCTCCGGGCAGCCTGCCAGGTCACTGGTCGGGCGGGTGCCGGTGGTGCGGCGATCGTCGTGAACGAGTCGAGTCGAATGCGATGATGGAGTCGTGCCGTGGGCTGCCCATCCATCCAGCGACGACCGATCCGACGACGCTCGACGCGGTCTCTCCCCCGGGGGCGAAGCACTCGATCCGATGTCGGCCGGGACGCCGCGCTGGGACACTCGCGGTAGGCAGGTCGTCGGACTGGGTGCGATGTGTGATCTGAGGCAGGCCGAGCACGATGACCCGCGCCGCTTCAGCTTCGAGGTCAGTGAGTTCGCCGTACTCGACGAGGGCACCCGCGTGACGCTGCACCGCGAGCGGGGGTTCACGGCCACCACCAACGGCGACGACATCTGGGAACATGAGACCGTCGAGACGGTCACCCGCGACGTGCTGGCCGTCGTGCTGCCCGACGATGCGGAGATCAGCGGTGAGGACCATCCGTGGGAGTGGCTCGCCGAACTGCTCCGTGGCCGGGGAATCGACGCGGTCCCTGAGCAACTGCGCACTCTGCCCTACGAGGTCGTACTCACAGAGCGGGTCCGCCAGCGCCTCCCCGACGCCTCTTGATCGCGCCCGACCTACCCTGCGAAGCGCTCGCTGCTGCCGGATCTCTCAACTCGCCGATGACGACACCGTCGAAACCGTGGTCGCCTTTTACCGGAAGCAGATCGCTGCGTCGCAGCAGATCCTCGGCACCTTCGATCTGGATGCGCCGTGCGCGTGGCGGAGATGGCAAATCAGAGCCTGCGGTGGGTGGCGCTGCCCATGATCGAGGAGACGGCTCGGCACGCCGGCCACGCCGACATCATCCGCGAGACCATCGACGGCAGCCGCGGAGTCTGACCCCTGATACATCTCGACTCCCGAGCACACCGCGCCACGGGCGACGTGCGAACGGTCCTTCGAGGTCCGACGGTCAAGCCGGCGACCAGCTCAGTGCCAGTCGCTGATGGGCACGTCGTTGGGGGAAGGGGATCCAGTACCGGTCTCGATCAGGGCCTTGAGGCTGAGGAGGAAGACCGCCCATTTGGTGCTGCAGTGGGAGAGGAACTCGACTGGCTCGGCCCAGCCCTCGTGGGTGAAGCGTACGATCGTGAAACCGTCACTGCGGGACAGGCGCCAGTCGATGGTGGTGCCGATCCACTCGGGTGGTCCGTCGGTGACGCGCCACCGGACCAGCTCGCCTGGTGTGAGCTCGATCACCTCCATGTCGAACCCGCCCTGGGGGAACCGGAACTCGATCTTCCCGCCGAGGTCGGGGTCACCGTGGGTGTCGGTCGTCCACCAACCCGATAGGCCTTCGATGGTGGTGAGGGCGGCGTAGGCGTCGTCGGTGGACGACGACTCGACGCCGATGCGGTGATGGATGTCGGTCATGTCGTTCTCCTCGCTCGTTGTCGGGGTGACTGCTTGTTCCGCTTCTGGCGTTCGAGCTCCTCGGCGATACTTGCGATGCGACGCAGCCGGCCGCCCCAGCTGGAGCCGACGTTGGCAAGCTGCTCGGCGGCCCTGGCGAGTTGGGCGTCGTCGACGCGGTAGCGGTGCTCCCGACCAGCGGCGGCTCCGTGGACGAGGCCCGCTCGGTCGAGCACCGCCAGGTGCTTGGCCACGGCCTGGCGGGTGACCGGGAGCTGCTCGCTCAACGAGGTGGCCGTCCCGGTGCCGTCGACCAGCAGGAGGTCGAGCATCCGGCGCCGGGTCGGGTCGCCCACGGCCGACCAGAGCTCGTCCTCGATGGTGGCAGTCACGACGCCACCCCGACCGTTGGCGCATAGGAGGCGAGCCGCGGCAGGAAGTGGTCCCAGCCCTCGCCATGCTCCCGGTACTGCTGCTCGAGCACCGCCACCTCCCAGCCCTTCTCGCGGAAGCCGGTCTCCGTCATCCGCAGCAGGGTTCGCTTGTCCCGGGCGGACAGCTCGAAGGTGACGAGCAGCGAGTTGCCCTCGTGCGCGTCCTCACCCTCGGGGTAGACCCACCGGAAGGAGAACAGCCTGGGCGGTTCGGCCTCGACGATCGTGATCAGGGGAATCTGGGCCTCGCCCGACGACCGGTCGCCGAACACGAGCTCGCCCACCGCGCCCGGGGTCGGCTCGATCACCGCCTCGTCGGGCCACCACTCCGTGAGGTGCTCGGGGCTGGTGATGACCTCGAAGACCGTCGCCGGCGAGGCGTCGATCTCGATCTCACGCTCGATCTGTCCGTACTCCATCCGACGTCCTCTCACACGCAACTAGAAGTTGCGTGTCAGTGTGCCGGACGCAGACCAGAAACGCAACCATCACTTGCGCGTCACGGCCCGGCAGGTGAGTTCAGTGCTCGCGGCTGAGGACCCGGGCGAGCGCCTCGACGGCGGCGGTGAGCGTGCCGGGCGGTTGGTGGCCGTAGCCGACCACGAGGCCGGTCCGGCGGGGCGAGCCCAGGGTGTAGCGGCTGAGCGGTCGGGCGTCGAGCCCGCACGTCTGGGCTTGCTGTGCGAGCGTCTCGTCATGACCTGCTGGCGGGTGTAGGACAAGGTGCAGTCCGGCCGCTGTGCCGGTCACCTCCCAGTCGGGGAGGCAGGCGGCGACGGCGGCGACGAGGTGGTCGCGCCGTCGCCGGTACTCCATGGCCGTGCGGCGGATGTGGCGGTCCATGTCACCGGACGCCAGCAGCTCGGCGAACGTGGCCTGGGCGAGCACACCACGAGCGAGGTCGGCCGTGTACTTCGCGTCGCGGTATGTCGCCACCAGATGCTCAGGGACGACGAGCCATCCGAGCCGCACGCCGGGGGCGAGCGTCTTCGAGACGCTGCCGCCGTAGAGGACGACGTCGGGCCCAAGGCCCTGCAATGCTCCGATCGGCGTGCGGTCGTAGCGGAACTCCGCGTCGTAGTCGTCCTCGACGACGAGCCCACGGCGCGACCGCGCCCAATCGAGCAGCGCATGGCGACGGGCAGGCGAGGTGACCGCACCGGTCGGAAACTGATGCGCCGGCGTGACGACCACAGCTCGCACGCTCGAGGCGACGAGAGCGTCGACCTGGATGCCCTCGCCGTCCACCGGGATGGGGACGCAGGTGAGCCCGCTGGCCGTGAGCTGGTCGCGCAGGCCGATCGATCCCGGGTCCTCGACGCCTATCTGTGGCGTGCCGCCACTGCGGAGGACGTCAGCCACGAGGCGGCTGGCCTGGGCGAAGCCATTGACGATGACGATGCGGTCAGGCTGGGCGACGACGGCCCGCACCCGGCCCAGGTACCTGGCGAGTTCCTCTCGTAAGCGGGGAAGTCCCGCCGCGTCGCCATAGCCAAGTTCGTCGTCGGTCAGGGTCGTCAGCGCGCGAGCTGCGCAACGGGCCCATGAAGCCCGGGGGAACGAGCCGCCCGAGGGCAGCCCGGGGTTCGACGGGCGCGTGACCGGCCGCAAGGGTGCGGGCGGGCCGGGATCGGTGCCACTGGCGACGATCGTGCCGCTGCCGCGACGGCCCACCAGATAGCCCTCGGCCACGAGCTGGTCGTACGCGTTCACGATGACGCCGCGGGACACGCCGAGGTCGGAGGCGAGCGTTCGCGACGACGGCAGCCGGGTGCCGGCGGGGAGGGTGCCGGTGCGCACGGCCCGGCGCAACTGGCTGGCCAGCGTTCCAGCGCGGCCGCCTCGCGCCACGCCGGAGAGGTCGACCTCGAGCAGCAGCCCCGAAGTGGTCCTGTCAACAGCGCCGGCGGTGGACCTGGGCACCGGACCAATCTAGCCGTAGGTTCGCTGAGTGGCCTCCCGAGCCGGCACGAACGATCCTGCGCTGACCGCCACCGCCCTATCAGTCGCCGCAGCTATCGGAGTCTTCGGCGTTGTGTACGGCGCAGTTGCCGAACCGGTCCTCGGCGCCGGGCTCACGGTGGCGAGCTCGGTCGTCATCTTCTCTGGGGCCGCGCAGTTCACGATGGTCGGCCTGCTGGCGTCGGGCGCGACGGCCCTCGGGATCATGGCCAGTGTCGTGCCGCTCGCCCTGCGCCACCTGCCGCTCGCCGCCATGCTGCAGGCCCGGTTGGCGCCGCGCCGGGTCGGGCGGGTGTTCCTGTCGTGGTTCCTCATCGATGAGACGACCGGTCTGGCGCTGAGCCATTCTGGTCCGGCCGAGCGCATCCTGGCCGTGACCGGTGCGCTGGCCTACGGCGCCTGGGTGCTCGGCACCGTAGCCGGCGTCGCCGGCGCGTCCGCCGGCAACCTAGCGCCGGTCGCCGACGCGGTGTTCCCCGTGCTCTTCATCGGGCTCGCCGCCGTCACTGCGCGGGTACGTGCTGACACCGCCCGCGCCGTCATTGCCGGCTGCGCGGCGGTGGTGCTGCTGCTCACCGTCCCTGGCGCCGGCGTCCTTGGCGGCATCGCCGTTGCCGTCGCCGTCGCCGCCGTCGGTGCACGCCCGTGAGCCCCGCCGCGATCGTGGCCGTAGTCGCGGCCGTCACCGTCGGCAGCCGCATCCTCGCCATGGCCGTCGTACCGCCGCCACGCGGCCACCTCGCGGCCGTGGTCGATCGGCTGCCGGCACCGCTCTTCGCCGTGCTCGCGGCGGCCACCATCGTCGGCAACGACGGCAACCTCGACCCCGCCGTCCTCGGCGGCGCCGGCGCCGCGCTCGTGACGGTTCGGCGAAGGTCGCTGCTCATCACCGTGGTCGTGGGGCTCTCTGGCGCCATGGCAGGACACGTGCTGGCGTGACGCCGTTTCCGCTACGACTCAGCGGTACTCGAGCGGATCCCCGCCGTTCGTGCCGCCCGGATTCCGACGCGAGCGCTCTGCCGATCTCCATGGCAGCCCCAACCGCCCGAGCACCGCAGTCAGCCGACGGGGACGCAGTGACGGACCGCCCGTGGAGCCGGTACGCACTCGTCCTCGTCGACCTGCAGCGTGATTTCTGGTCCGAGGTTACCGCCGCCGCCTCGCCCGGGCTGCCCGAACGAGTCGCCGCACTCCTCGAATACGCCCGCACCGAGGAACTCACCGTCGTCCATGTCCGGACCCAGTTCTCACCCGACGAGCGCGACTGGATCGCGCGCTACCGGCTGCGCAACTGGATCCCGTGCATCGACGGGACGCCGGGAGCCGAGACACTGTCGTTCGCTGCCGAGCGGCCCGGTGAGCCTGTGGTGACAAAGCACAGCTTCGACGGCTTCCTCGGCACCGAGCTTGGCCAGGTCCTGGCTGCGCGTGGCGTCCGGGGCCTGCTCGTCGCCGGGCTCGTCACCTCCACCTGCGTGCTGTTCACCGCGTCGACGGCGACCCAGCTCGGCTACTCGGTATCGGTCGTGTCGGACTGTTGCTCCGACCGCGAGGACCTGCATCACGCGACGCTTACGGCGTACCCGTTCGTGTTCGATGTCGTGCGCTCGGACCAGATCGCCGAACGGCGAGACGGCTGGGACGCCGATCTGGATCGCATGGACGCCTGACGAACGTTCACTGTTCGAGGGCCTCCCCGTGGTCGAGGGCCCAGCGTCGTGCTACCCGTGTGGGTGCTGTGGTCAGTCGGAGAGGACCGCACGTGCTGCCCAGGCCACGGCGGTCGCCGTGAAGGGCGGTGATGGCAGCAACGTCTGGCAGTGCTCACGCAGCTGTTCCCGGCGCATGGAGTCCAGACCCGACACGTAGACGCCGACAGGACCGACCCCCAGGGTGAAGGGATCCCACCAGTCCACGAAGCTGTCGTGAGTGACCTCGACCGACAGGGCCGTCTCCTCCACGTCCCCCATGCCGGCCGCCCCCAACAGCTGAACGAGATCCCCCCGTCGCGTTCCAGGCCGGCTGACCTCGCCGGGGGCGCGTGGATCGACGTCGCGTGCCGCCTCCCAGAACAGGCTGAGCGGACCACCGCCCTCGGCGAAATCCCACACGCAGGCCGCTACCACCCCGCCTTGCCGGGTGACCCGACTCATTTCCCGCAGCCCTAGAACGGGATCGGACATGAAGTGCACCACCAGCTGGGCAAGCGCTGCGTCAACGGCGTCACTGGCAATGGGGAGCCGCTCCGCATGGGCACGGCCGACCCCGATTTCGGGATGTCGTTCGTGCACAGCGCGGACGAATGAGTCCGACGGGTCGACAGCCACCACAGCCTGCGGCCCGAACCGGTCGACGAGCTCTGTCGTCAGCGCACCAGGACCGCAGCCCACGTCGAGCGCCCGATGGGCCGAGGCGATATCGGCGAAGTCCGCGAACACCGCTGCCAGGGGACTCGAGTACCTACCCATGAAACGGTCGTAGGCGTCGGCACCGACCGCGAACTCCACCGGCCGAAGCGTAGGGCACCCACGCGAAGAGCTATCGGTTGCCCAGGTCGTGCGCGGTGCCGGATCACGGCTATTGGTGTGATCGTCCCACAGGTGCCGCCCGCCGCTACGACCTGCTCTAGGCCGGGGTCTGATGCCGTGGATCAGCTCTTGGACTTGGACTTGTTCAGGGTCACGGCGGCGCGAACGAGAGTCTTCAACGCCTCCTCGTCGATCTCCTCGTCCTCGTGGAAATCGATGGCACGCCTTGTGTTGCCCTCGAGGCTGGAGTTGAACAGGCCCGAAGGATCCTTGAGAGCGGCCCCTTTGGCGAAGGTCATCTTCACGGCGTTCTTGTAGGTCTCGCCTGTGCAGATCATTCCGTCGTGCGACCACACCGGAACTCCTCTCCACTTCCACTCCTCGACGACTTCGGGATCGGCCTCCTTGACCAAGGCACGGAGCCGGCTGAGCATCTCGCCCCGCCAGTCGCCGAGCTCCTCGATCCTGGCGTCGATCAGCTGTGAAGGAGACTTGCCTTCCTCCGATCCGCTCTTGGCCATGCCTGATTCTCCTCCGTTGTCCCGAGGCCTTGATGAACGGCGCCTCTGGCTTCCTGGCAGACGCCCCAGATCAGATCGGGGGCAGGTCGCCGAAGTCGAGCTCGAAGGGCAGGCCCGGGTCGCCGGCGGCCTCGACAGCGATCTCTACCTCGGTCTTCTGTGGCTCCAGGATGTCGCCCACCGCGAACATGGCCGCGGCCAGGACGGCGCCGCCCTGGGTCCGGCGCCCGCCCCTGGTCCGAGGCGTGGACCTCCCCTCGTCGCCCGAACCTCCGCCGACCAGCTCGTCGAGCATGCCGCCAGGATACGGCGTCGGTGCAGGACGCACGGTTGCGCGCCGGCGGACGATGGGCGTTCGCCGGCATCGTCAGCGTCGCAGCCCTTCGCTACCGTTGGGACATGGCCGAGCTGTCCACCACCAGGGACTTCGCTCGCCACGACCGCGCCGATTGGGAGCGTGCCGCGGCCGCCGCCCTCGGGGACCGATCGCTGGACGACCTCACCCACGTCACCGCCGACGGCGTCGCTGTCTCGCCCCTCTACACGAGGGCCGACGTCGCCACCGAGGCCGACGAGCCCGGCTGGCCTGGCCTGTACCCCCACCAGCGCGGCCGCACCGCCACCGGCGCAACCGAGCACGGCTGGGACATCCGCCAACGGCACGACGAGGCCGACGCCGAGCTGGCCAACCGCCGGATTCTCGCCGACCTGGAGGGTGGGGCCACCTCCGTCGAGCTCGACGCCGTGGCCCTGGGGTTGTCCGACGCGGCCACCCTGCAGGGCGTCATCGACGGGGTGATGCTCGAGCTCGCCCCGGTGGCGCTGCGCCCCCACAGCGGCCCTGCTGCAGACCTCCTCGTCGAGCACATGCTGGGCTGTGAGCGACCGTCGGAGGTGCGGGCCGAGCTGGGCCTCGACCCTCTCGGCATCGGCGGCGACCCTGCCCCCGCCATCACCAGCGCCCTACGCTGCCACCGCGAGCTGGCCCTGGTACGCAGCCTGGCCGTGGACGGCACTCGACTGGACGACGCCGGCGTAAGCACCGCCGACCAGCTGGCCGGCGTGCTGGCCTGTGGCGTCGAGTACCTGCGGCTGCTCGCCGATGCCGGTCTAGGGCTGCAAGCGGCCTGCGACCAGTTGGTGCTGCACGTGACGGCAGGGACCGACCAGTTCGAGACGATGGCCGCCCTGCGAGGGCTGCGGCGCTGCTGGGCACGAGTCACCGAGGTGGCCGGTGACAGGGAGGCCGCAGGGCGGGCCCGGGTCCACGCCACCACGTCCCGCGCCGTCATGAGCCGGTACGACCCCTGGGTGAACCTGCTGCGCACCACCACCGCCTGCTTCGCGGCTGGCGCCGGCGGGGCCGACGGCATCACCGTCCTTCCCTTCGACGAGGCGGTAGGCGGGCCCGACGATCTCGCTCTGCGTCTGGCCCGCAACACGCAGCTCATCCTCACCGCCGAGAGTGGCCTCCATCAGGTGATCGACCCGGGCGGCGGTTCGCCATATGTCGAGGCCCTGACCGAGGCCCTCGCCGAACGGGCCTGGGCTCGCTTCCAGGAGATCGAGCGGGCGGGTGGTTTCGCCGAGGCCCATGGCTCGGGCCTGCTGGCGCAGTGGGCCGACGCCGCCTGGTCCCGCACCGAGACCGACGTGGCCCACCGCCGCCTGCCCCTCACCGGGGTCAGCGAGTACCCCAGCCTCACCGAGCCGCGCCTGCAGCGACCCCGGCCCGGCCACACCCGCCCCGTACGCCGCCGGGCCCAGGCCTTCGAGACTCTGCGCGACGCCGCCGACGCCGCCACCTGTGCCAGCGGTGCGCGACCCACCGTCTTCCTGGCCACGCTCGGGCCGCAGGCCACCCATGGACCCAGGGCCAGCTTCGCCGCCAACCTGTTCGCGGCGGGAGGCCTTGCCGTCACCACGGCAGCAGCTTTCGCGGACACCGCCTCCCTGTCGGAGAGCTTCGCCCGCCAGCCCCGAGCCATCGCCTGTCTCTGCTCCTCCGACCGCGTCTACGCCGAGTGGGGCTCGGCCGCCGCAGCGGCCCTGCGAGACGCGGGCGCCACCGAGGTGTGGCTGGCCGGCACCGCCGAGCTGGCCGGCGTCGACCACCACATCCACACAGGCGGTGACGCAGTGGACGACCTGAGGCGGGCCCACCGGCTGTTGGGGGTACCGGCGTGAGCATCCCGCCCGACTTCAGCGACGTGGGCCTGCGCGACGAGGCCGGATCGGGGCCGGTGCTGCAGCCGACGAGGGCGGACTGGGAGGAGGCCGTCGCCGGCGATATCGGCAAGGGCCCCGATGCCCTCGTGGTCGAGACCCCCGAGGGCATCGAGCAGCGACCCCTGTACTCGGCCGCCGACGTCGCCGGCCTCGAGGAGCTCGACACCTGGCCGGGGCTGCCGCCCTACCTGCGCGGCCCGTACCCGACCATGTACGCCACGCGGCCGTGGACGATCCGCCAGTACGCCGGCTTCTCCACGGCCGAGGAGTCCAACGCCTTCTACCGGCGCAACCTGGCGGCCGGCCAGAAGGGCCTGTCGGTGGCCTTCGACCTGGCCACCCACCGCGGCTACGACTCCGATCATCCACGGGTCGGTGGTGACGTGGGGATGGCCGGGGTGGCGATCGACTCCATCCTGGACATGCGCCAGCTGTTCGACGGCATCCCTCTCGACCAGATGTCGGTGTCCATGACGATGAACGGTGCCGTCCTCCCCGTCATGGCCCTGTACGTCGTGGCCGCCGAGGAGCAGGGCGTCCGCCCCGACCAGCTGAGCGGGACCATCCAGAACGACATCCTCAAGGAGTTCATGGTCCGCAACACCTACATCTACCCGCCGGCCGCCTCCATGCGGATCGTCAGCGACATCCTCGCCTTCTCCTCAGCGGAGATGCCTCGGTTCAACTCCATCTCCATCTCCGGCTACCACATGCAGGAGGCGGGAGCCACCGCCGACCTGGAGCTGGCGTACACCCTGGCCAACGGCGTGGAGTACCTCCGAGCCGGCCTCGACGCCGGTCTCGACGTCGACGCCTTCGCTCCGCGCCTCAGCTTCTTCTGGGCCGTCGGCATGAACTTCTTCATGGAGGTGGCCAAGCTGCGGGCCGCCCGGCTGCTGTGGGCCGGACTCGTGCAGCAGTTCGAGCCCACCGACCCGCGTTCGCTGGCGCTGCGCACGCATTGCCAGACGTCGGGGTGGAGCCTGGCCGCCAGCGACGTCTACAACAACGTGGTGCGCACCTGCGTGGAGGCCATGGCCGCCACCCAGGGCCACACCCAGAGCCTCCACACGAACTCCTTCGACGAGGCCCTGGCCCTGCCCAGCGACTTCAGCGCCCGCATCGCCCGCAACACCCAGCTCTTCCTGCAGCAGGAATCGGGAACGTGTCGGGTGATCGACCCTTGGGGGGGCAGCTACTTCGTGGAGAGGCTCACCGCCGACCTGGCCGACCGCGCCTCGGCCAACATCGCCGAGGTCGAGCGTTCGGGCGGCATGACCAGGGCCATCGAGTCGGGCATCCCCAAGATGCGCATCGAGGAGGCTGCCGCCCGCACCCAGGCCCGCATCGACTCGGGCCGCCAGACGGTGGTGGGGGTGAACCGCTTCCGGCCGCAGATCCCCGACCAGGTCGAGGTCCTCAAGGTGAGCAATGCCGATGTGAGGGCCTCCCAGCTGGCCAAGCTGGAGCGGTTGCGAGCCGAGCGGGACGCCGATGCCGTGCGCCGGAGCCTGGACGCCCTCACCCACGGCGCGGACACCGGTGAGGGCAACCTCCTCGCCCTGGCCGTGGACGCCGCCCGTGCCCATGCCACCGTCGGCGAGATCAGCGAGGCGCTGGAGAAGGTCTTCGGTCGCCACGTGGCCGAGGTGAGAACGATCGAGGGCGTCTACCGCAGCGAGGTCGGGGAGGGATCTGCCGCCGTGAACGAGGTCCGCGCCCTCATCGACCGCTTCGCCGAGCTCGACGGTCGCCGGCCCCGCATCCTGGTGGCCAAGTTGGGTCAGGACGGCCACGACCGCGGCCAGAAGGTGATCGCAACCGCCTTCGCCGACCTGGGCTTCGACGTCGACATCGGCCCCCTCTTCCAGACCCCCACAGAGGCGGCCCGCCAAGCCGTCGAGCACGACGTGCACGTGGTGGGCGCCTCGTCGCTGGCGGCCGGCCACCTCACCCTGGTGCCCGAGCTGCGCGCCGAACTGGACGCCATGGGCCGGGCCGACATCACGATCGTGGTGGGGGGCGTGGTGCCTCCCGACGACGTCGACGAGCTGCTGGCGGCCGGGGCCATCGCCGTGTTCGGCCCGGGAACGGTGGTACACGAGGCGGCCGAGAAGCTGGTGCGCGAGCTGGCTGACCGTCGGGGCTACCAGCTACGAGCCACGTAGCCCTGGCCCGCGCCCCGCCGTGGAACCGCCCGACGTCGACGAACTGGTGGCCGGTGTGCGATCGGGCGACCGTTCGGCGCTGGGTCGGGCCATCACCCTGGTGGAGAGCCGCCGGTCCGACCACCGGGACACGGCCCAGGTCCTCCTCACCAAGCTGCTGCCCCACACCGGTGGCGCGCTGCGGGTCGGCATCACCGGCATCCCCGGCGCCGGCAAGTCCACGTTCATCGACCAGCTGGGGACCAACCTGACCGGCAGCGGACACCGTGTCGCCGTGCTGGCCATCGACCCCACCTCGAGCCGCACCAGGGGCTCGATCCTGGGTGACAAGACGCGCATGACCCGCTTGGCCAACGACCCGGCCGCCTTCATCCGTCCGTCGCCCACTGGCGGCACGCTGGGCGGCGTCACCCGCACCACCCGGGAGACGATGCTGATCTGCGAGGCAGCCGGGTTCGACGTGGTGCTGGTGGAGACGGTGGGCGCGGGCCAGTCCGAGGTCGTCGTCGTCGACATGGTCGACTTCTTCCTGGTGCTGCTCATCGCCGGTGCCGGCGACCAGCTACAGGGCCTGAAGAAGGGCGTGATCGAGCTCGCCGACCTCATCGCCGTGAACAAGGCCGACGGCCCCGCCGCTACCGACGCCCGCGCCGCGGCGGCCGAGTACCAGGCTGCCCTGCACCTGCTGGCGCCACGCGACGACGGCTGGAGACCTCCGGTGGTGACCTGCTCGGGGCTGCACGACGTGGGCCTCGACACCATGTGGGACCACATCGAGACCCACCGCGCCCACATGATGGGCTCCGGCCACTTCGCTGCCCGCCGGGAGGCCCAGCGGGTGACGTGGTTGTGGTCGGCCGTGGAGGACCGGCTGATGGACCTGTTCAGGGGCGACGAGCGGGTGGCCGAGGCCATGGCTGGGATCGAGCGGGCCGTCCGGCTGGGAGACCTGCCCGCCGGTGCCGGGGCCGACGAGTTGATAGCCCGGTTCCGGTCCGGCTGAGCACCGCCGGGTCATGGGCCGTCGGCGGGGCCTGCCGAGCCAGGCCTGATCGGGCCTCAATGCGGGTTCCGTAGCAGGGCCAGCTGGCGGGAGACGGCCACCAGCCGGCCGGCCTCGTCCCACAGCTGCCCGTCCTCCACCAGGTATCCGTCCACCATCGACTCGGTGGTGAAGCGGCCCCGGATCCAACCCGGGCCGGGACGTCGGCGGACGTGCACCGTCATCTCCAGTGTGGGTACCCAGCCCACCCGGCCCAGCAGCGGGTAGGGCGAGGGCGGGAAGGCGTCGGCGAACAGTGCCAGCACCGCAGTGTCGGGCGGCCGGCCGTCGACCCTCCGTATCCACCCCCTCATCTCGGCCACGCCCGCCACCCCCGGGTCGGCGAAGCGCGGGTCGATGCGCACCTCCAGGCGCGAGGCGATGGGCAGCTCCACGCCCTGCTCGAGATCCTGGCGGAGGCGGCACTGCATCGGCGGAGCCATGTCGGGTGCGACGACCACCTCGTGATCAGGACCTTCGGCCCCGCCCAGCCGGGAGAACAGGGCCAGGCAGCGCAACCGCTCGACCCCGTCCTGGGTCAGGCGGCCGGTGGCCGAGGTGACGGTGCGGCCCTCCCGCACCAGCTCGGTCTCCACGATGGCCTCGGCGTCGGCCTCGGCGGGTCGCAGGAAGTGGGTGGTGAGCGCGACCGGATCGGTATGGGCGGCCTCGGCGCACATGGCGTGCTGCACCAGAGCCGCCGCGTAGCCGCCGTTGGGGTTGTCACCGATGTTCCAGTGAGGAGCCAGCCGTCCCCGCCACCGTCCGGGCCCCGTCCGCTCCACGGCCGTCTCGGCCTCGAAGTGCCCGCTCACGTTGGCTCTGCCCTGGGAATCCGGCCGGCGGCGGCCAGACCGACGGCCGACATGGCCGCCGAGAGCAGGAACACGAGTGTGAAGGACCCCGTCTCGTCGCCGATGATGCCGCCTATCTGGGGCCCGAATATCTGGGCGATGCCGAACGACAGGGTGACCACGCCGAAGGCGGCGGCGAAGGAACGGGCGTCGAGGTGGTCGGAGATGTGGGCAGAGATGACCGACGGCACCCCCGAGAAGGCGGGGCCGAAGAGCATGGCGGCCAGCACCACGAGCGCCAGCACCCCCGTCGGTACCAGCAGGGCGGCCACGAGGATCATCCCCATGGCCAGTCCGAGGGCGCCGGGCCGGCCGATCCGGTCCGAGGCGCGGCCCAGCAGCAGTCCGCCGCCGATCCCGACGAGACCCAGCACGGCGAACACGATCCGCGCTGTGCCGGCCGAGAATCCGAGGTCGTCGGTCATGGTGGCCACGAAGAAGAACAGGAAGAGCGCGTAGGCGAGGCCGTAGGCGCCGTAGGCCACCACCAACGGCCGCCAGCCCGGGACCTGACGGATCGCTCCCAGGCGGACCGGCTGGGGAGCCTGGACCCCCTCCACTGGTCCGAGCCAGGCCAGGGTGGCGCCCAGCACGGCGACACCGGCGACGGCATATATGGCATACAGCAGGCGCCACTCGCCCTCGCCCCCGATGGCCACGACCAGCCCCGCCAGAGGCCCGTTGAGCGCCATGCCGGCCATGATGCCGGTGCCGACGGTGCCGATGGCCAGCCCTCGCCGATGGGGACCGAGCGTGCCCGCGGCGATGCCCGGCGAGGGCACCCAGATGGCGGCGCCGCCCAGACCGGTCAGGGCCATGCCCACGAGCGCCGGCCCGAAGCTGCCTGCGGTGCCCAGCACGCCGAGCCCCATCGTCGACAGGACGAGCCCGGCCCGCAGGATGGCGCCGGGCGATGCCCTGGTGGCCGCTACCGAGGTGGCGGCCGTGCCCACCAGGTAGGCGACGAGGTTGACCGCACCCAGGAACCCCGAGGCGGTGCTGGATCCGTCGAGGAGATCGGCCTCGATGTCGGGGAGCACCACCGCGTATGCGAAACGGCCGAAGCTCTGAGCCACCATGGAGGCAGCGATGACGAGCACGAGGGTGCGGACCCCTGAGGCCGCGACGGTGGCGACTGGCACCGGCTCGGCCGAGGGCACCGGCCCAGTGTGTCCGCCACGTCGGCGCTGCCACCAATGCGATCCCCCGGTAGTGTCCGGAGCTGCCATGAGCGAACAGGAAATCCCCGGCTACGAGCTCGACAAGGTCGAGCCCTGGGTGTGCGACCACGTCGAGGGCTTCGTGCGCCCCTTCACCTGGAGCAAACTCGAAGGCGGCCACTCCAACCTCACCTACCTCATCGCATCCGCGGACGGTGGGCGCCAGGCGGTGATCCGCCGACCGCCGCTCGGCCAGCTCCTGCCCAAGGCCCACGACATGGGCCGTGAGTGGGCTTGCATCAGCGCCCTGTGGCCCACCCCCGTCCCCGTCGCAGAGCCCCTCGCCTTCTGCCCAGGGCCCGAGATCACCGGCGCCCACTTCTACGTGATGGGCGCCGTCGACGGCCGGGCCATGTACACGGTGGCCGACGTGGAGGATTGGGTCGCACCTCACAACCGGCCTGTGCTGGCCGAGTCGTGGATCGACGTGCTGGCCGACCTTCACATCCTCGATCCCGACGAGCTCGGTCTCGAGGGTCTCGGTCGCAAGGAGGACTACGTAGCCCGCCAGATCAACCGCTGGTACGGCTCTTGGACGGCGTCGGCCGAGGCGGCCGACATCGAAACACCCCTCATCCACGAGATGCGCGACCGGCTGCTCACCGACATCCCGCCCCAGGGCCCGGCCCGGGTCGTCCACGGCGACTACGGCACCCACAACGTGCTCGTGGGGCGGGACGGGCAGGTGGCCGCTGTGGTCGACTGGGAGATCGCCACGTTGGGCGATCCCCTGGCCGACCTGGCCTACGCCGTCAACTTCTGGGCCCGGCCCGGCGAACCCATGACCGACCGGCTGGACACCGCCAGCATGGCCGAGGGCTTCCCCGAGCGGGAGTGGCTGATCCACCGCTACGCGCAGCGAACGGGCCAGGACCTGAGCTGCCTGCCGTTCTACCTGGCCTACAACCGGTTCAAGAGCGCCTGCATCATCCACGGTGTGTACGCCCGCTACCGCAACGGCCAGAAGGACATCGACCCCGTCGAGCTCACCGAGATGCGCGACCGGGTCCTCCGCTCGGTCGACATGGCGTCGCTCGCCTACGAGACCATCCGCTGAGCGACGCCGCTGCCGTGCCCGAAGACCTTGGCGAGCTCGTGGCCACCGGTGCCGACGGACTCGATCGCTGCTGGTGGCCGGGATCGGATCCTGGATACCTCGCCTATCACGACGACGAGTGGGGCCGTCCGGTGACCGACGACACCAGGCTCTTCGAGAAGCTGTGCCTCGAAGGTTTCCAGGCCGGGTTGTCGTGGATCACGATCCTGCGCAAACGACCGAACTTCAGGGCCGCCTTCGCGGACTTCGACATCGCAACCGTGGCCGCCTTCGACGAGGACGACGTGGCGCGGCTGCTGGCCGATGCCGGCATCGTGCGCCACCAGGGCAAGATCCGCTCCACCATCAACAACGCCCAGCGTGGCCTGGAGCTCGCCGACGAAGCCGGTTCGCTGGCCGCCTACGTGTGGTCATGGGAACCCGGCGAATCCGAGCAGGACCGTCCCGTGGGCGCCCCGCTGCCGGCCACCACGGCCACGTCGACGGCGCTGAGCCGCGACCTGAAGCGGAGGGGATGGACGTTCGTCGGGCCCACCACCGTGTACGCGTTCATGCAGGCCATGGGCCTGGTGAACGACCACGTGCCCGGCTGCGAGTGGCGGGCCCTGTGCCAGGCCGAACGGGAGCGCCTGGCACGACCGGGGTGAGGCTGGCCGTGCTGCTTCCCGCGCCGCTGCGGTCCGCGCTGCTGGTGGCCTGCAGCCTGCTGGCCGTGAACGGCTGTGGCGGCAGCGGTGAGGAGGCCCCTGGCGAAACCGTGTCAGAGCCCGTCGCCGCCAGCCCTGCCGTCAACACTGACGTCGCCGCAACGGTCACCACCTACGGCGACCATGCCAGCCAGTTCGTCCATACCTGGCGCCCGCAGGGCGGCCAGAGGCGGCTGCCGGTCATGGTCCTCATCCACGGCGGGTTCTGGCGGGACCGGTTCGCCCTGGACCTCATGGAGCCGCTGGCCGCCGACCTCGTGGCCCGCGGGTGGGTCGCCGTCAACATGGAGTACCGCCGGCTGGGTGAGCTGGACACGGGTTGGCCGATGCTGCTGACCGACGTCGCCGCCGCCCTGGACTCCGTGCCCGAAGTACTCGCCGATCTGGGTATCGAGGCCACCACCGTGGTGGTGACCGGACACTCGGCCGGCGGCCAGCTGGCCCTGTGGGCAGGTGCCCGCCACCTGCTCCCCGCCGGAGCCCCTGGCGCCGGTCCCGTGCTGCGGCCCGACGCGGTCATCGGCCTGGCGGCCGTGAGCGACCTGCACGCTGCCGCGGCGCTGGGGCTGAGCGGCTCGGTGGTGCTGGACCTCCTCGGCGGCCCGCCCAGCCAGGTGCCCGACCGCTACGACCACACCTCACCGGCGTCGCTGGTACCGACCGGTTCCCGTCAGCTCCTGGTGCACGGCGACCGGGACGACGTGGTGCCGGCCACCATGAGTGCGACTTACGCGGACAAGGCCGCGGCTGCCGGAGACCCCGTCGAGCTGATCACCGACCCGAGCGCCGATCACTTCACCGTCATAGACCCCGGCTCCGTGCTCTGGGCCCGGACGTTGGAGGCCCTCGATGCCGGCTGACCAGGCGGCACCACACGATCGGCCCAGTCCCACCGAGCTGGACCGGACCGATCCCCTGGCCCGGTTCCGCGACGAGTTCGTCACCGACGACGTCCTCTACCTCGACGGCAACAGCCTGGGCCGCCTCCCCCATCGCACCCGCCGGCGACTGCAGGACGTCATAGCCGAGGGCTGGGGGCGGGGCCTGGTCGGGTCCTGGGACCACTGGATCGACCTCTCCACCCAGGTGGGCGACCGTCTCGGTGATGCCCTGCTGGGCACCCCGGCGGGCACGACCGTGGTGTGCGACTCCGTGACGGTGAACCTCCACAAGCTGGCCACGGCCGCTCTCGACGCCCAGCGGGGCCGGGTCGACGTCGTCACCGATGCCGGCAACTTCCCCACCGACCGCTACGTGCTCGACGAGGTGGCGCGCCGGGCCGGCGGACACCTGAGGGCCGTGCCCACCGACCCGATCACCGGACCCGAGCCGGGCCAGGTGAGCTCCGCACTCGACGATGCAGTCGGGCTGGTCTCCCTCTCCCACGTCGACTACCGCTCGGGGGCGCTGGCCGACATCGCGGCGCTCACAGAGCAGGCCCACGCCGCCGGCGCCCTCGTGCTGTGGGACCTGAGCCACTCGGTCGGTGCCGTCCCCATCGACCTGGTGGCGGCGGGCGCAGGCATGGCCGTCGGCTGCACCTACAAGTACCTGAACGCCGGCCCCGGCGCCCCGGGGTTCCTGTACGTGGCCCAGGACCTGGCTGGGAGGTTGCGGAGCCCCATCCCCGGCTGGTTCGGCACGACCGACCAGTTCGCCATGGCGGCCGAGCACCAGCCCCGCCCCGGCGCCGCCCGGTTCCTGACCGGCACGCCGTCGGTGCCCGGACTCGTCGCCGTTGATGCCGGGGTCGAGATCCTGGCCGAGGCCGGGATGGCGGAGCTTCGGGCCAAGAGCCTCGCGCTCACCGACCTGCTCATCGAGCTCGCCTCGGCTTCCCTGGCACCGCTGGGCTTCGGCGTGTCGACGCCGACGGACCCCAACCGCCGGGGCGGTCACATCTCGCTGTCACATCCCGAGGCCAGAAGCATCTCCGTGGCCGCCCGCGGCCGCAACGTGGTGGGCGACTTCAGGGCCCCCGACCTGCTGCGGCTGGCCCCGGTACCCCTCTACACCCGCTTCGGTGACGTGGCCCTGGCCGTGGAGAGGCTGGCGGATCTGGTAGCAAGCGGCGAGCACCGCCACGTCGCCGTGACCGGCTCGACGGTCACCTGACACGCTTGGCCCGTGGAGCTCGACGATCCCCGCATGCTCAGCGACCCCGCCCGGTACTGGGCGGACGTACGCGTTGGTGGCGACGTCCAGTGGAGCGACGCGCACCGCGGTTGGCTGGTGCTGAGCCACGCCGAGGCCGGCGCTGCGTTCCGCGACGGCCAGCACCTGTCCGCAGACCGGACCGGTGCCCTGGCCAGGGCCGCCGCCGCCCAGCCCGAAGCCTTCGCCCGCACGGTCGAGCTCCTCAGCGGATGGATGATCTTCCGCGATCCCCCGGTCCACACCCGACTGCGCGACCCGGTGCGGGTCGCGTTCACGCCCCGGCGCATGGCCCAGCTCACCCACTACGTCAAAGGGGTCGTCGACGAGCTGCTCGATCCGGCCTTGCAGGCCGGCCGCCTCGACGCCCGCCCCGAGCTGGCCGGACCACTTCCCGGGTTGGTGATCGCGGAGCTGCTGGGCGTGCCCCGCTCCCAGCGAGACGAGTTCACCTCGTGGTCGGACGCCCTGGCCGAGATCGTCTTCTCGGTGCGGCCCCGGACTGTCGACCCCGCTCCCGTCACCGAAGCCACCGACCACTTCATCGCCTTCTTCTCGGACCTGATCGACCACTACCGGCGACAGCCGGCGGACAACCTCCTCACCGCCCTGGTGCAGGGAACCGGGGACCTGAGCGAGATAGAGCTCGTCGGTGCGTGCACCCTCCTGCTCTTCGCCGGCCACGAGACCACCACCAACCTGCTGACCACGGCCATCGGGCACCTCGTCGAGGAGCCCGCGGACCGATGTCGACTACGCGACGACCCAGGGCTGGGTGAGCGGGCCGTCGACGAGCTCCTTCGCACCATGGGACCGGCAGCGACCATGGTGCGCAAGGTGGCCGTCGACCACGAGCGCGGCGGTCGGCAGCTGCGCCAGCGCGACACGGTGTTCATCTCCATCGCCGCCGCCAACCACGACCCGGGGGTCTTCGTGGACCCGGGCCGCATCGACTTGGGCCGCGACCCCAACCCGCACCTGGGCTTCGGCTGGGGCCTGCATCACTGCCTGGGCGCGGCCCTGGCCCGCCTCGAATCGCGGATCGCACTCACCACGCTGGTGCAGCGCAGCCCCGACCTGCGTCCCGGCGCAACGGTGTCCCTGCTGCACGGCGACGTGATGGGTAGGGCACGCCCCGTCGTCGAGGTGCTGCTGAGGTGACCGACCCGCTCACCGCGGCTCAGGTTCGGGTCCTCGGTTGCCTGGTGGAGAAGGAACGGACCACGCCCGACCAGTACCCGCTGTCCACCAATGCCTTGATCGCCGCCTGCAACCAGCGCAGCAACCGCCATCCGGTCCTGGACCTCGACCAGGGCGCGGTCGACGGCGCCCTGTTGGAGCTACGCCAGGCCGGCCTGGCCCGTACCGTCCGCCCGGCCGGGGCCCGCGCCCACAAGCACCGCCATGTGCTCGACGAGGCCTGGCGCGTCGACGGCGACGAGCTCGCCGTACTGGCCGTGCTCATGTTGCGCGGGCCGCAGACCCCCGGCGAGCTACGGGCCAGGAGCGACCGCTACACGACCTTCACCGAGCTGTCCGAGGTGGAGGCGGTCCTGGGAGTGCTGGCGGCCAGGGAGCGTCCGCTCGTTGCCAACCTGGAACGCGGCCCCGGCCAGAGCCAGGACCGCTGGGCCCACACCCTGGCCGGCGACCCCGTACCCGCCGGCCAGCCCGTACCCGCCGGCCAATCCGGCGCCTGTGACCCCGTACCCGCCGGCGAAGCCCTTCCGGCCGGCACCGCGGACGCCCTCTCCGCAGACCTGGCGGCGCGCCTGGACCGACTGGAGCGGGCCGTGCAACGCATCGCCGACGATCTCGGCATCCCCTTGGACGAGCCGACCGCCTGATCCCGCGGCCGGCTGGCGCCGGCTCGGTTCCCTCAGCCGGCTGCTTCGGGCGGGTCGACGCGGGCCAGCTCGCCACCGTCCAACAGGAGGGTGTGACCGGTCATCCAGCTCGCCCCGGCGGCCAGGAACACCGCCGCCTCCCCGACGTCGGACGGCTCACCCAGACGCTTCAGCGGGTACATCTCAGCCACCTCGGCTCCGCGCTCGCCCTCCCACAACACGCGAGCGAAATCGGTGCGGATGAGGCCGGGGGCGATGCAGTTCACCCTGATCCCCGGCCCCAGCTCGGCCGCGAGCTGTTTGGTCAGGTGGATCAGCGCCGCCTTGAACATGCAGTAGACACCCAGGTCGCGGCTCGTCTGGAAGCCGCCGGCGGAGGCGATGTTGAGGATCGAGCCCCCGTGTTCGCCCATCCACAGATCGCGCGCCAGCTGGGTCCAGGCCAGGGGACCGCGCAGGTTGACCTCGTAGGTCTTGTCCAGCCGCGACAGGTCGCAGTCGATGGTGCGGCCGTTCCAGGGATTGGTGGCGGCGTTGTTGACCAGGATGTCCAAGCTGCCGAAGCGCTCGATGGTGGCCTCCATCACCTCGGCACCGCTGCCGGGCTGGCCGGCGTGGCCGGTCCGCCAGTCGACCTCGCCGTCGAGGCCGGCCAGGTCGGCGGCCGCCTGTTCGCACCTGTCGGACTTGCGGGACGTGATCATGACGTTGGCACCCGATTCAGCGAAAGCCCTGGCGATGCCCTTGCCGATACCCGCCGAACCGCCGGTCACGAGCGCGGTCCTGCCGTCGAGTCGAAGCTCCACCCGTTCTCCTCCCGATCGGGTTCCCTGGTCCGGGCGAGCGTAGTGTCGGGCCTCGCTAGCGATCAGAGGGGCGACCCGGGCGTCACCAGCGGCCACGGCCGTTCCTGTTCGACGCTGAGGGCGAGATCCAACAGCATCTGCTCGCGGTGGTGGGCGGCCATGACCTGCATCCCGATGGGCAGGCCATCGGCGGAGTGCCCGACGGGTATCGAGACCGCGGGGTTGCCGTAGAGGTTGGCCGGGATGGTGAGGCGCCCGTTGTTCGACGCCGGTGCATCACGGCCACCGAAGGTGGTGGGCAGCCATCCCTGGGCGGCGAAGGCGACGTCGGGGTTGGCAGCGCAGATCACGATGTCCACCCGCTCGAAGAGGTCGGCCATCGCCTCGTTCAGGGTGTCGCGCAGGTCCTCGGCCCGCACCAGGGAGTCGATGTCCAGCCGTTCGCATGCGACCTCCAACCCACGGCGCACAGGCGAGGTCATGTCGGCGCCACACTCCGGCCAGAGCTCGCCCAGCTTCCGCCTGGTGCCCACCGACCCGGTGAGCCCCCAGGCGGCGCCAGGCTCGGGGAGGTCGAGCTGGACCTCGACGCGACGCAGCCCGCAGTCGGCCACCAGTTGCTCGCCGCCGGCGGTGACGACCTCGACTGTCTCGTCGGCCACCACGGCTCCTCCCAGCTCGGGGAGGATGGCGACCCGCAGACCCCTGAGCTGCCCGGCGAAGCGGCCCAGGTCGCGCTCCCAACCCTCGACCCGGGGCAGGCTCCACGGGTCGCGGGGGTGGAAGCCGTTGCACACGTCGAACCATCGGGCGGTGTCGCGGACCGATCGGGAGAGGCAGCCGACGACGCTGGAGAAGTTGCCGAGGCCGACGTGGGGCCCACGGGGGATGCGGCCGTAGGTGGCCTTCAACCCGAACAGGCCGCAGAACCCCGCAGGGATGCGTATCGAGCCGCCGCCGTCGCCGCCCGTCCCCAGCGTGAACAGCCCGCCTGCCACGCCCGCTGCGCTGCCGCCGGAACTGCCACCGGGCGTCCGCTCGGCAGACCAGGGGTTGGCGGTCACCCCGTGGAGCTTCGTAGCGGTCTGGTTGGTGGCACCGAACTCGCTGGAGGTGGTCTGCACCGCCGGGACCGCTCCCGCGGCCCGCAGCCGCTCGACCATCGAGCAGTCCGTAGTGGCCGTCTGCCCGGCCAGGGGCACCGAGGCGAAGCTGTGGGGCCACCCGGCCACGGCTTCGAGCTCCTTGACCCCGATGGGCACGCCTCCGAAGGGCAGGCGCACGTCGGCCCGGCGGGCCGCGTCGACGGCAGCCTCGCCGTCCACGTGGCAGACGGCGTTGAGCTTCGACGCCTCCGCCGCCGCCACCACCGCCTCCAGCTCCTCGCTGGGGTGCCGCTCGCCGCGGCGGAAGGCCTCCACCAGAGAAACCGCATCTCCCAGCCACGGCCCGTCCGTCATCGCCATCCCCCGAAGTGGTGCCAGCCCCTAGCTGGTCCCGTCAGTCGTCATGGTCACCGTAAGGCACAACCTCGTCGAGCGCGGGCTTGATCTCGGACATGAAGATCTCGAGGTTCCTGATGACCGCCTCGGTCGGCATCTGGGCGAAGTGCATGATCAGGATGACGTACTCGGCGGGAAGCTTCCTCCACTGGTCGACGAAGGTCTGACGAACCTCGGCCACCGATCCGGCCGCCCACAGACCCGACTTCAATATGGGATCGACGAGATCGGTTCGACCGGCGTCTGGGGCCACGAGCGGCGTGCCCTCCTTGAGGGTGGGCAGGAACGACGCGTAGAAGTGCTTGAATATGTCGGCGT
>Ga0299914_10000104_pt1 | contig 47513 bp, 43 predicted proteins | sample RVTome_10_FD_201361 | JGI IMG/M metagenome (GOLD analysis project Ga0299914, IMG submission 201361) | Soil microbial communities from uranium-contaminated site in the Upper Colorado River Basin, Wyoming, United States - RVT153D57 (version 2) ... | reverse complement strand
TCGCCGCGCCTGGCGGCGTCCTCGACCGCTCGACGTGGCGCTGCCACGCCTTCGGGTCTGCGTCCTTGCCAGCCACGACGATGCCGGCGCCAGAACCGGGCAAACGTCACCGGACACGGCACTAGAATCGCCCGATGCGCCGCATATCTCCGATCATGTTGCTTGGGTGCGTCTTACTCGCCGCCGGTTGCGGAGGCGACGACGAGAAGGCCCCGGCCGCCTGCCTCGAAGGAGCCGGGCTCTACGTCGAGGGCGGCCGGGGGGACGTGCTGATCTCGGACTGCCTGACCGAGAACCAGGGCGGCGGCGAGTTGGCGACGGTCGGGGCGGCGATGGTGGCGGCGGCAACCGAGCTGAACCGCGAGGCGCGGGCGGAGCCGGGCGGGGGGGCTAATCGGCGGTTGGGTTATCTGGTCGGCGCGGCGGAACGCGGGGCCGAGGAAACCGAGGGCATCCACGCCGACCTGCTGCGGCGGCTGAAAGCGGCCGCCCTCTACAGCCCGGCCGACCGCTCGCCGTCCGCCACCTTCCTCAGCACCTACCGGCGCGGCGTCGAAGCGGGTCGGCGGCAGGGCTAGTGCCGGCTCTGGCCTAGCGCGGCTCGACGATCACCAGGCGGCCGTCGGCGAGGCGGTAGACAGTGCCCACCGGTCGGCCCGGGCCGCGGGCGCGGCGCTCGCTGCTCGGCTCGGGGAGTACGCGCACACGGCCCCCCTCCGCCGCGCTCGCCGCCTGGCGCGGCTCGATCTTGCCGCTCTGGGCGTCGACGGTGAGCGCCAGGCCGGCGATCAGGAAGGCGACGGCGAGGACGATGCCGATGTCGAAGAGGTTGACGAGGCCGTCCAGCGGGTCGCCGGCGTTCTCCTCCAACCGGCCGTGGCGGCCCAGGCCGATCGGGCTCACCGCGCCGCCCCCCGCTCCAGCGCCTCGAGGTCCTCGGTGTAGAGGCGGGTGCGGCGCAGGGTGAGGGCGAAGGCGACCGTGCCGACCAGGAGGCCGATCACGGTCGCGGCGAAGGCGTCGCGCAGATCGTCGGCGAGCTGGGCGACGTTGCCGTCGCCCAGCGCCTCCAGCCCCGGGGCGAGCGGGATCAGCGTCCCCATCAGACCGATCGCCGGCCCCGCCCGGACGAGCACGCGGGTGCGGTCGAGGCGGCGCTGCACGGCGACCTCGTAGGCGGCCAGCGCCGACTCGACGTCCGCCGCTCGGCCGGCCGAGCGGGCCGCGGCGATCGCCTCCAGCGCCCTCGCCGCGAAGCCGCTGGGGGCACGGTAGGCGCAGAGCGCCGCCGAGCCGGGGTCAGCCACCGCCTCGCGCACCAGCCGGCTCAGGTCGGCGCCGCGGCAGCGCACTCGCCGCCGCCAGACTTCGGCCGCGAAGCGGCCCAGCTCGAATCCGCAGGCGAGCAGGATCGCGATCGCGGCCAGCATCACCGGGACCCGCAGCGCAGCGACGATCTCGGCGAGCGCCTCGCCGACGCCGTCGCCCAGGCCGGCGACCGGCATCAGGCAACCTCCAGACGACTGATTCCCAATTGACGTGCCCGCGGGGGCGCGACTGGCCAAGCCGAGCGGTGCACGCGGCCGCAAGCGCGTAGCAGCGCTACGCGCGAGGACCGCGGGTGCCGATCCGGCGCCGTGCCAGGCGCGTCATCCGTGGGTGCGGGAATTGGAATCATTCGTCCAAGCGGCCGCGCCGGAAGCCGATCGCGGCGGCGGCGGCGATCGCCGCGACCAGGAGCAGCGCCGGCAGCGGCTCGCGCCGCCCGCCGCTGCCGGCGCCGAGCAGGCCAGGCGCAGCCGGACGGCGTCCGCCGCCGAGCAGCACCCCTTCGACCTCCTGCCCCCGCGCCGCGCCGGCGACGCTTTCCCGGACGCGGCCGCCAACCGCCCCGCCGGCCTGGCCGGCGCCGGCCGCCGACGACCTACCGCTTCCAGCCGATGGCGACCCTGGCCGGAGTTCGCGCGCCCCGCGCGGCGTGCTGCCGCCGCTCTGCGGCTGCGGCGCGCTGAACAGCGCGGTGCCGCGGCCGCCAGCGCCCGCGATCACCCCGTCGCCCCGCTCGAACCGCTTGCCGCCCGCACCCGGCCGCGCCGCCGCGGGCAAGGCGCCGAGCGCGGTTCCGACGCTGGGCACTGCCCGAGCCCGCTCCGGCGCCACCACCCGGCGCGGCACGGCAGGCAGTGGGTAGGCGCGGCCGGCAAGGGCCGGCCCGGCCTGCGCGGTCATCCACAGCGAGTTGAGGTCGCTGGTCGCCGTGTAGCCGATGCTGCCGTCGGGGCGCTGCAGGGCGGCGAGGTAGGCGAGCGGGTCGTTTCCCTTCCCGCTGCGCCAATCGCGGGGGTCCGCACCGGCCGACCAGATCGCCTGCGCCGCCCAGGCCGTCGTCGCCGAGTTCGAAGCGCCCCCGGGGAGGGTCGCGAAGCCGCCGTCCCCACCCTGCGCCCCGCGCAGGTACTCGAAGGCGAGCGACTCCGCCGCGCTGCCGTGGCGGCCGGCCGCGTTCAGCGCCTGGATCGCCGCCGCGGTCATGTCGGCGTCCGAGCCCGAGCCCGGCGAGTGGGACGGCCAGCTGCCGTCGGGCCGCTGGCGGTCGAGCAGCCACCGGGTCGCCCGCCGCACGGCGGCCTCCGCCGCCGGCGCCTGCAGGGCGCTGAGCGGGAAGATCGACCAGATCGTCGCGTTGACCCAGCCCTGCGAGCCGGCGGCGAGCTGCGGGAAGGACCCGTCGGGAAGCTGCCGCGAGAGGATCGTGCCGATCGGGTCGACGCCGCCGAAGTCGCGCGGCGAGGTGCCCGAGGCGAGCGCGACCAGCGCCGCCCGGTCGAAATCGGTGGTCTGGTGGAGACCGGAGGTGTGCGCGGTCAGGTAGGTGTGGACGTCCACCCCGCCCGGCCTGGACTGGTCCTGCGGGTTGATCCCGGCGGCGGCGAGCGCGTAGGCGGCCCAGGCGCTGAAAAGCGGGTCGGACGCCCCGCCGCGCCTGGCGCCGAAGCCGCCGTCGGCGTTCTGCGCGTTCTGCAGGAAGCGGACGAGGCGGTCGAGCGCGGTCCGTCTCGCCGCGCCTCCGCCCGGGCCGGGACCGCCTCCGCCCCCGCCCCCCTCGCCGGGGCCGGGAGGCGGCGCGGCGGGCGGGATGCGGAGCGTCGCGTCCGGCGGCAGCGGCCCGCAGCCGGCCCCACCCGCGGTCCGCACGCAGACGTCGAGCCGGTTGGAGCGGATGTAGCCGCTGTCCTCCGCCGCCTTCAATCGCCGCCAGCCGGGCGAGTCGAAGCCGACGCCGGCGGCGCCGGCGGCGTCGCTCACGTCGAGCGCGGCGCCCGGAGCCTGGAAGCGGCTCTGCGGATCGGTGGCGACCAGCCGCACCGGCACGCCGGCGGCCGGCCCGACCGTCGGCGGCTCGCCGAGAGCACCGCCGTAGACCTGCTTCTGGACGATCAGCTCGAGCGGCTCGCCGGGATCGACGTAGACCGGAGCGTTGGGATCGCCCGCGGCTCCTTCCTCCTCGGGTGCGAGCCGCAGGAACGGCCGCGTCGAATTGAAAGCGTCATAGGCCCAGAGCGCCTCGTCGCCGGCGCTCAGCTGGAACTGGCAGCCGCCGACCGACGCGAGGACTCCTTCGACGAGGACCCCCCAGAAGGCGCCCGCTCCCTCGTAGCTCTCCTCGTCCGGTCCCCAGCGCTCGACGTAGTAGTCGTCGTGGCCGGCGAACCAGCGCCCGTCGAAGTCCTCGCCGGCGATCGCCATCGCGTCGACGGCGGCTGCGGTCGGGGTGGGGCCGGGCGACGGGTTGGCGCCGCCGTTGGTCCCGTCGCAGGGCCGGTCGGTATGGTCGCCGGCGGCGCGGATGTCGTGGCCGTCGGTGAGGATCGGCCCCTCGAAGAGGGTCTCCGTCTCGCCCTCGATCCGCACGGTCACTTCGGTCGGCGCGGCGGCAGACGCTGCCGTGAACAGAAGTAAGGCGCTGGTTGCGGTGAGCGCGGCAGCGAGTGCTCGCGTCTGCAAGATGACCCCTTTCCACGAGGGCAATTGCGTTCCGGACCGGAGTAGGTCTCCTGGCTCCCGAGCCATCCCGCCGCGCCTTCCCGGCCTCGCGGCCAGTGGCTGCCACAGCGTGCCTGCGGCGGGCTTCCTCGGTCACAGTGGCGGGCCCGCGCCGGATTCTCACCGGCTTCCCCGAACACCGATCCTCTTGTCTTGTCGGTGCCGACTGTAGCGCAGCCGGCCGGCGCCGGTAACACCGAGCGCACTTGACCGCGACAGTGAAAGTGTGTTAGTAATCGCAGCGCTCACGAACGCGGGGAACCCGGTGCGAATCCGGGGCTGACGCGCAGCGGTGTGGGTGACGAACGGATCGTCAGGTCCACTGAGCCGAGAAAAAGAAGGCTCGGGAAGGAGATCCGTGAGGACGACCCCAAGCCCGAATATCCGGTCGTGAGGAGTCAAACCGTCTCGCGAATAGGCGGCCGACCCTCATCGCTTCGGTGTGGTCGCCGCCCTGAGCAAGGAGCAGCGACATGCGTCGAACGTGTACCTGGTGTGCCCTGGCTGGGCTCTTGGCCCTGCTTGCCCTCATCCCTTCCCCGGCCGGCGCCGCCACCGAGCAGGAAGTCGAAGACTCGATCGAAGCGGCCGTTTCCTGGCTCCGCGCCCAGCAGGAACCGAGCGGCTCGCTGGGCAGCGGCGGCGGTCTCGACCCGGCCTGGGCGCTGCTCGGCCTGGCCGGCGCCGGCCTCCACCCGGCCGACCTGCGCGCCGGTCCGAGCCTGCCGAGCGCCCAGGACCACTACCTCGGCCTCTGGACCGGGCCGGACGACACGGCGTGGACGAGTGCCGCCGCGCCGCAGGCCACCGACTACGCGCGGGTGATCCTGCTCGCCCGCGCCGCCGGTCTCGACCCGGCGCGGCTCTCGGCGGGGCAGAACCTCGTCGCCAAGCTGGGCGGCTACTACCGCGACGGCTACTTCACCTCGCAGACCTCGCTCTTCAACCACACCCTCTTCGGCCTGCTCGCCTTGGCGCAGGCGCCGGTCCCCGACTGGCTGCTGGAGCGCACCGCCCAGACGGTCGAAGCGAACCGCCACGCCGACGGCGGCTACACCAGCTACCCGGTCACGAACGAAGCCACCTACACCGCGGAAAGCGACGTCGACTCGACCGGGATGGCGATCGCCGCGCTCTGCGGAGCGACCCGCGCCGCGACCGACCCGGCTGTCGCGGGGGGCATCGACTTCCTCCGCTCCAAGCGCACGGCGAACGGGTCGATCGGCAACGTCGACAGCACCAGCTGGGCGCTCGACGGCATGGGCGCCTGCGGCATCGTCCGCGGCTCGGCCGAGTGGACCGCGGACGACGAGGCGACGGTCGAGTGGCTGATCGGACAGCAGATCGAGGAAGGCGTCGAGGCGGGCGCCTGGGGCGCGGCCGGGAATCCCGACTCCTACGCCACCCAGGATGCGCTGCGGGCCCTCGCCGCGGCGAGCTTCGCAGTGCCGCCTCCCGAGCGCGAGGACGAAGCCGACCCGGTCTGGCTGCCGCCGCCCGCGGTCGCCGCCGGCACCGAGGTACCCGTCGTGCTGGCGATCGACGCCGGCTTCGGCGACGTGCGGCTCTGCTCGGCCCGCGCCCCTGCGGGGGCGCCGCTGAGCGCCGTGCTCGCCGCGGCGCGGGCCGCGTCGGCGCCCGTTGGCTGCGTCGGCGCGTTCGTCTACGAGGATGGCGTCCTCGCGAGCATCGACGGGGCGTTCGCCAACCAGCCGGACGGCGGCTGGCGGCTGAGCCTCGACGCCGGCCCCGAGTCGCCGGCCGCCGAGCAGGCGGTCGGCTTCGGCGAGGTCGTCGGCCTGCGGCTCGACCGGCGCGGCACCGTCTCCGCCTGGGGGCGCGACCACCGCGGCCAGCTCGGCCTGGGAACCACCGCCGCGCGCCGCTTCGACCCGCTCCCCGCGCCCGCCTTCGGCGAGGCGGTCGACGCGGCGATCGGCCTCGAGCACAGCCTCGTGCTGCGGCGCGACGGCACGCTGCTGGCGAGCGGCGAGAACGACCTCGGCCAGCTCGGCAACGGGACTGAAACGCCGTCGAGCGTGCCGGTGACGCCGGCGCTGCCCGCGGGTGCGGGGGTGGAGGCGATCGCCGCAGGCGAAAGCCACAGCCTGGCGCTGCTCGAGGACGGCCGGGTCTTCGCCTGGGGCGAGAACGACTTCGGTCAGCTCGGCGACGGCAGCGAAGAGACCCGGCCGGCGCCGGTCCAGGTCGACCTCTCGGGCTTCGGCTCGCCGCCGGTCGACGTCCTCGCCGCCAACTGGTCGAGCTACGCCCTGCTCGAAGACGGGACGCTGCTCGGCTGGGGCCGCAACAGCGGCGGCCAGCTCGGCGACGGCAGCGAAGAACAGAAGCTGACGCCGGTCGCGGCCGACCTCGCGGGCTTCGAATCCGGCGTGGAGGGCGCCGCGGTCGGCGACGACAACGTGCTGGCGCTGCTGGAGAGCGGCGAGCTGGTCGGCTGGGGCGCCAACTTCACCGGCCAGGTGGGCGACGGCACCGAAATCAACCGGCCGACCCCAGTCGCGGTCGACGTCTCCGGGTTCGGCTCGCCGGTCGTCGAAGTCTCGCTCGGCCGCGACCACAGCATGGCGCTGCTCGCCGACGGGCGGGTGCTGACCTGGGGCGCCAACCTCGACTTCCAGCTCGGCAGCGAAGAAGAGGGCGATCGGCTTGCTCCCGAGCTGGTCGTGGGGATCGACGAAGTCGAGGAAATCGTCGCGACCTACGCGACCAGCACCGTGCGGCGCGCCGACGGCTCCGTCTGGGGTTGGGGCCACGCCAACCTCGGCCAGCTCGGGGTCGGTGAAGGGCCACCGACGGAGACGGCGACGCCGCTGCGCACCGATCTGACCCGGGCCGACGCGCTCGCCGAGGGCTGGTCGGCCAAACACATGCTCGCCCTGAGCTTCGCCGAGCCGCCGGCCGATCCGGGGGAGCCGCCCGGCGAGCTGGACGATGACGACGAGGAGGGCTCGAGCGGCTCGGTCGAGCCCACCCCGGTCGCGGCACCGCTCGCGCCGCCGCCGCAATTGGAGGCGAACCGCCGCCGCGCCCGTCGCGGCACCGTGGCGCGGGTCCGCTGCCGGGCGGTGCGCCGCGGGCGCGCTGTCTGCCGGCTGGTGCGCGGGCGACCCGGGAGACGCCCCGGACGTGCCCGCGCCCGGCTCGTCAAACGCGGTCGCCTCTACGCGATCGGCACCCTGCGCCGCCTGCGCGGCACGCGCCACATCCGGCCGGGGCGCTACCGCCTGGTCGTCGGCAAGGGCAAGCGGCTCCGACGCATCGCCGTCCGCGTGACCGTCGCGGCCCGTCGCTGACTTCTTCACCAGTCAACACAATCAAGGAGGAACCGATGAGACAGCTCAAACCGGACGGCGCCAGGTCGCTCACCGTCGCCATCGCGCTCGCGATCATGGCATGGGCGGCGTTTCCGATCGCCGCCGCCGCCGACGAAGTGACCGTGCGGGTCGAGGGCGAGACCAAAAACCTCTTGCCCGAGACGACCGTGCAGATCGGCGACGGCACGGGCATCGCCCACACCTGGAACAACGTCGGCGAAATGCCGCACGAATGCGCCGACGACACCGCCTACCAGGCGATCGAGCTCGCCACCAAAGGCGAATGGGACCGGGAAGAATTCATCACCGAGGTGCTCGGCGAGGAACACACCTGGTTCCCGAACGAAGAGTATTGGATCCTCTACTACGACAACGACTATGCGACCTCAGGTGTGTGTCAAAAGCAGCTCGAAGACGGCGACACGGTGTTGGTCCAGGGCGGCGTCTCAGGCGAAGCGCCCAGCTTCGTCCCCGAGTCGGTACCGATCGCAATCGACTCGGTCGAACCTCCCTCGGGCGAAATCGAAGAATTCGGTGAAGTGACCATCCACCTCACCGCCTGGATCCCGCCCGAGCTCGGCGAACCGAGCGATGAAGAGCACGCTGTCGGCTACACGGTGACCGGCGGCGGCGACGAAGCGAAAACCGACGCCGACGGCGAAGCCACCCTGGAAGTCGGAGAAGCCGGCCCGGTCGCGATCGAGGCGAGCATGCCCGGTAGCGAAGAGAACTGGAGTCGCGCGGTCCCCGTGACCGTCTGCGTCGAAGAACCGGCACCCTGCTGAGCCAGGCGCCGCTCGCGGTGAGACCGCCGCGGGCGGCGCCCCGCCACCCAGGCTCGGGTCAATACGCTGCCGTCCCAACCCGAATCGACGGAGGACGATTAACGTGAGCGAGCAGCTGTGGGGCGGCGAGACTATGAAAGCGGTTGAGAACTTCCCGGTCTCGGGGGAGCGGGTGCCCGTCCCGGTGGTGCGCTGGCTGGGGCGATTGAAGGCCGCCGCGGCGCGGGTCAACGGCGAGCTGGGGCGGCTCGACCCGCGGCTGGCCGGGGCGATCGCCGAAGCGGGCGACGCGGTCGCCGCCGGCGAGCACGACGACCAGTTCCCGGTCGACGTCTTCCAGACCGGCTCCGGCACCTCCTCCAACATGAACGCCAACGAGGTGCTCGCAAACCTCGCCGGCGAGGGGGCCCACGCCAACGACCACGTCAACATGGGCCAGTCCTCCAACGACGTCTTTCCCTCCGCCGTCCACCTGGCGGCGCTGGACGAGGTCAGCCACGACCTGCTGCCGGCGATGGAGGCGCTGCAGGCGGCGCTGGCAAGCAAGGCCGAGCAGTTCGCCGACACGGTCAAGGCGGGCCGCACCCACCTGATGGACGCCGTGCCGGTCACCCTCGGGCAGGAGTTCGGCGGCTACGCCGCCCAGGTGCGGCTCGGCATCCAGCGGGTCGAGGGGACGCTGCGGCGGGTCGGCCAGATCCCGCTCGGCGGCACCGCGACCGGCACCGGCCTCAACACCCACCCCGAGTTCGCCGCTAAGGTGCGCGAGAAGCTCGCCGCCGACACCGGCCTGGCGATCTCCGAGCCGCTCGACCGCTTCGAGGCGCAGGCCAACCGCGACGCGCTGGTCGAGCTCTCGGCGATGCTCGAGGTCTACGCCGTCTCGCTCAACAAGATCGCCAACGACCTGGCGCTGATGGGCTCCGGCCCGCGCGCCGGCCTCGCCGAGCTGCGCCTGCCGGAGCTGCAGAAGGGCTCCTCGATCATGCCGGGCAAGGTCAACCCGGTGATCCCCGAGGTGGTGATCCAGGTCGCCGCCCAGGTGGTCGGCAACCACGCCGCGATCGCCGTCGCCGGCGGCCAGGGCCAGTTCGAGCTCAACGTGCGGGTGCCGCTGATGGCGCGCAACCTGCTCGACTCGATAAAGCTGCTCGCCTCCGCCTCACGTCTGCTGAACGAGAAATGCGTCGCCGGGATCGAGGCCAACGAGGAGATGACCGAGCGCCACGCCGAGGCCACCCTGGCGACCGCCACCGCGCTCAACCCCCACATCGGCTACGACCGCGCCGCCGACATCGTCAAGGCGGCGGCCGAGTCGGGCCGCTCGCTGCGCGAGGTGGCGCTCGAGCAGGGCGTCGAGCCGGCGGTCCTGGAGGAGGCGCTGGACCACCGCCGCCTGGCGAGGCCACACGACTAGGGGGTTGCGGGAGTCACCGACTCCGGAGCTCAGCCCTGGAGGGTGACGAAGCGCTCCTCGGTTAGCTCTTGAACGGCGTAAGCGGGGCCCTCGCGGGTGTTGCCGGAGTCCTTGACGCCGCCGTAGGGCATCTGGTCGGCGCGGAAGGTCGGCACCTCGTTGATCAGCACGGCGCCGAACTCGAGCGCCTCGGCGGCCTCGAGGCCGCGGCCGAGGCCGCGGGTGAAGACGCCGGCTTGGAGGCCGAAGCGCGAGTCGTTGGCCAGCGCCAGCGCCTCGGCGAACTCGCCGTAGCGGTCGAGCGTCGCCACCGGCCCGAAGACCTCCTCTCGCCAGACCTTGGCCTCGCGGGGCGGCGCGCCGAGCACGGTCGGGGCGAGGCAGCGCCCCTCGTCGACCAGCTCGCCGCCGGTGAGCAGCTCGGCGCCGGCGGAGACCGCCTCCTCGACCCAGTCCCTGACCCGGTCGCGGTCGGCGGCGGAGACCAGCGGTCCGACATCGGTCTCGGGGTCGAGCGGGTCGCCGACCCGCAGCGCCTCGGCGTTGGCGACGAAGCGCTCGCTGAAGGCGTCGGCGATCTCCTCCTGGACGAGGATGCGCTGGATCGAGATGCAGCTCTGGCCGGCGTGCGAGAAGGCGTGCAGCTTCGCCTTGTCGGCCGCCGTCTCCCAGTCGCCGTCGGCGTGGACGATCAGCGGCGCGTTCGAGCCCAGCTCCAGATTGACCTTCTTGTGGGGGACTCGACCGCGGATCCCCCAGCCGACCTCGGCCGAGCCGGTGAAGCTGATCGCGCCGATCAGCTCGTGCTCGACGATCGCGTTGCCGACCTCCGAGCCGGGCCCGGGCACGACGCTCAGCCAGCCCTCGGGAACGCCCGCCTCGACCAGGATCGCAGCCAGCTTCAGCGCCGAGATCGGCGTCTGCCCGGCCGGCTTGAGCACCACAGCGTTGCCGGCGGCGAGCGCCGGGCCGAGCTTGTGGGCGACCAGATTGAGCGGGAAGTTGAAGGGGCTGATCGCGCCGACCACGCCGTAGGGGACGCGGCGCAGCAGGCCGATCTTGCCGGCGCCGGCCGCGGAAGCCTCCATCGGCACCGTGGCGCCGCTCAGCTTGCGCGCCTCGACCGCCGCGAAGGTCAGCGTGTCGACGCAGCGCGCCGCCTCGACCCGCGCCGTCTTCAGCGGCTTGCCGGCCTCGGCGGCGATCGTCAGCGCCAGCTCGTCGACCCGCCCGCGGACCAGCGCGGCGGCGCGGTCGAGCACCGCGGCCCGCTCGTGCTGGGGAAAGCCGCCCGCCTCGAAGGCGGCGCGGGCGGCGATCGCCAGCCGGTCGACCAGCGCCGCGTCGCCCTGCGCCACGCGGCCGACCGGCGTGCCGTCGTAGGGGCTCGCGACCTCGGCCCACGAGTCCGTCTCGCGCCACTCGCCGGCGGCGAGCAACTCATAGTCGGCGGCTTGCAGGGCCTGCGTGGTCATCGAGCAGAGGGTAGTGCAGGCCGAGACTCGTCTTCCGCGAATCTGTTGGGCACGTAATGAGCCTGAAACGCCCGTTCCCGATCCGCCTGTGGCCCCTTTCTGTCGCCATGCGGGACAAAGGGGCCACGCTCGGCCTTTGCGCGGCGTTCATTGGACTGCTGTTCGTGCCCGGCGCCAACGCCGAGGTGCGCTGGGTCGTGCACGGCAAGGGGTTCGGGCACGGGGTCGGGATGAGCCAGTGGGGCGCCTACGGCTTCGCCCAGCGCGGCAAGGGCCACCGCTTCATCCTCCGCCACTACTACCGGGGGACGAGCCTCGGCCGGCTCGCAGAGCCGCGGCCGGTGCGCGTCCTACTTTCGATCTCGCGGGGCGACGTGCGCTTCGGCGGCGCCACCGCGGCCTGCGGGCGGCGGCTCGACCCGCGGCGCCGCTACGCCGCGCGCCGCGCCAGCGACGGCGTCCGCCTGCTCGGCCCCGACGGCAGGGCGCTGGTCGGCTGCGGCCGCAAGCTGCGGGCGGGCGGCGACGGCCGGATCGGAATCGCCGGATCGGCCTACCGCGGCGCGCTCGAGGTGGTGCCGACGCGCAGCCACAGCGGCTCGCTCAACGCGATCAACGCACTGCCGGTCGACCAGTACGTGAAGGGCGTGATCGCCGCCGAGTCGCCGCCCTCCTGGCCGCCGGCGGCGCTGCGCGCCCAGGCGGTCGCGGCGCGCTCCTTCGCCCTCACCGGCAGCGTCGGCGGCAACGGCTTCGACCTCTACCCCGACACCCGCAGCCAGGTCTACGCCGGCATCGCCGGCGAGACGGCGCGCACCAACCGGGCCGCCGAGCAGACCCGCGGCCAGGTCGTCCGCTACCGCGGCCAGGTCGCCCAGACCTTCTTCTCCGCCTGCTCGGGCGGCCACACCGAGAGCGTGCAGAACGTCTTCTTCGGCGAGCCCGTCCCCTACCTGGTCGGCGTCCCCGATCCCCACGACGACGCCTGCCCCCTGCACGACTGGAAGCTGCGCTTCAGCGGTCGCCAGATCAGCGCCAAGCTGCGACCGTACCTGCGCGGGCGGCTGAAGCGGGTCGTGGTAACCGAGCGCGGAGCCTCGCCGCGCATCGTCTGGGCGCGACTGCACGGCAGCGGCGGGGTCACCCGCATCCGCGGCGACCAGCTCGCCGCCGCGCTCGGCGGCTACGACCGCTGGATGCGCTTCACCAAGATCGTCAACGGCAAGGTCGTGGGCGGGGACAGAGGCGGGGGCGGCAAGCCCGGACCCGCCGGGGGCGTGGCGAGATAGGACCCCCGCCCTCCCCGCCTACCCGTCCGGGTAGGGCTGGATCGGGATGCCGTGGTCGGTCTCGCGCATACCCAGCTCGTAGGCGCCGCCGCCGGGGAGCGAGAGGCGAAGCGGCGGCTGGGCGGGGCGTTCGACGGTCAGCTCGAGGTCGGCGACCGAGCAGTTGATCGTGTTGTGCTCGGGCCCGTCGGGGTCGGCGTAGACCCAGCCGACGAAGTCCTTGGTCGGCGCCTCGAAGCGGCCGCGGACGACGACGTCCTTGCCGGGCAGTACGAAGGAGCAGCTGCCCGGCGACGCCTCGATCGAGCTGTCGCGGATCCGGCCGAAGCCGCCCAGCCGGTGACGCTCGCCGTCGAGGCTGAGCATCCCCGCGGCGATCCAAGGGGTCGTCCAGGGACCGAGCTTGATCCGCGCGGCGCCGGTGTCGAACCAGGTGCCGGGGCGGTCCTCGAAGCCGGTCCCCTCCAGCCAGACCCAGCGCTCGGCGTGCTCGGAGCCCCAGTTGTGGCCGATCATCCCGGGCCAGCCGTCGAGCTCGATCGTCTCGCCGCCGATCTCGAGCCGGCCGGACCAGCGGGCGTCCGGGCAGGGGGCGACGAACTTGGTTTTCGGCAGGCGGGTCCTGTAGAGCCACTCCGCCGGCAGGTACTGGCAGGGCTCGCCGTCACCCTCGAACCTCAAATCCCAGGAAACGCCCCCCTCCTCGCTTCCGGTTCGCCTTTTGCCGGCCTGCGGTACAAAAAGCGAACCGGAAGGGCAGCGGGCGTAGCCCGGGCCGATCTCCGCCCCGTCGACGCGAATCCAGGACCCCTCGGGCGCCGACAGCTCCGCCGCCGGCACGGTGACCTTGGTCGCCCGCGGCCCCTCGGCCTCGCGGTCGAAGAAGGTGAACCAGATCGACGCGGTCGGCTCGGCCCCCGGCCGCTTGTGCACCGTGTGGCGGATCCAGATCCCCCGGCCGCCGCCCGGCCGGCAGGCCTTGACATAAAAACTCTCGTAATGCCCGGCCTTCTCGGCGACGCCTGGAAACCTGGCCCCTTGATCCATGTCCTAACCCTAGAGGCGTGGAGACCAAGCAGCTTGGGGGACGCAGGGAGGGCGCCGACGCGAGCGTACATTTGTAGTACGTGAGCGAGGCGCCCGACTGAGGACCCCGAGATGCGCCGGTCTCCACGCCTCTAGACCTTGATGGTTATGACGTCGCCGTCCTGGACCTCATAGTCGCGCCCCTCGATGCGGAGCAGGCCGCGGTCGCGGGCCGCGGCGTAGCCGCCGCACTCGACCAGCTCCTCCCAGCCGATCGCCTCGGCTTTGACGAACGCCGCCTGGATCTCGCCGTGGATCGTCCCCGCCGCCTCCCAGGCGGTGGCGCCGCGGCGCAGCGGCCGCGCCACCGCTTCCTTGTCCTCGCCGGCGGTGAAGAAGACGATCAGGTCGAGCAGCTCGTAGGCGGCGCGCACCAGCCGGTCGAGGCCCGAGCCCTCGACCCCGTAGGAGGCGCGCATCTCCGCCGCTTCCTTCGGGTCGAGCTCGGCCAGCTCCCCCTCGATGCGGGCGCTGACCGCGACCACGCCGGCGCCGGTCTCGGTCGCGTGGGCGGTGACGGCGGCCGGCGGCTCGGCGTCGCCCTCGTCGACGTTGGCAACGTAGAGGACCGGCTTCGAGGTCAGCGCCTGCAGGTTGCGCGCCGCCTCGGACGCGGCCTCGGGGACGGGGACCGTGCGGGCCGGCCGGCCGGCGGCGAGCTCCTCGCGAACGGCCAGCAGCCAGTCGCGCTCGGCGATCGCCTCGGCGTCGCCCGACTTCGCCCCCTTTTCCACCCGCTGCAGGCGCCGCTCGCACTGCTCGAAGTCGGCCAGGGTCAGCTCGGTCTCGATCGTCTCGATGTCGGCGAGCGGGTCGACGCGGCCGTCGGGGTGGGGCACGCCCGCGTCGGCGTGGCAGCGGACGACGTGGCAGATCGCGTCGGTCTCGCGGATCGAGGCCAGGAACCGGTTCCCCAGCCCCTCCCCTTCGGAGGCCCCCTTGACCAGGCCGGCGATGTCGTGGAAGGAGATCGTCGCCGGCACCAGCTCCGAGCTGCCGACCGTCTCCCCCACCTGGCGCAGTCGCTCGTCCGGCACCTGGGCGATCGCCACGTTGGGCTCGATCGTCGTGAACGGGTAGTCGCCGGTCTGCGCGCCGCCCTTGGTCAGCGCGTTGAAGAGGGTGGACTTGCCCGCGTTCGGCAGGCCGACGATGCCGACCTTCACCGGACCGGCGCCGGCTCTTCGGCGGGGACCGCCTCGGCCGGCGCCACGGCGGCGGCGCGCGGACCGGGAGGCAGCGGCGCGAACCTGCCCAGCACCGCCCCCAGGGCGACGCCCGCCGCGACGTCGCTCGGGTAGTGCATCCCCAGGTAGGGCCGGCCGAGGCAGATCGCCGCGGCCAGCAGGTAGAGCGGCCGCCGCGCGCCGGGCTCGATCCGCGCCAGGGCGATCGCCGCCGCAACCGAGGAGGTGGCGTGGGCCGAGGGGAAGGAGAGTTTGCTCGGCGCCCGGGCCAGCGCCGGGTGCTCGGTGATCACCGGCCGCTGCCGGCCGACGCCCTTCTTGACGGCGAAGTTGGCGACGATCGCCGCCGGGGCGACCAGCGCTGCGGCGAGCCAGCGCGAGCGCCGCGCCCGGTCGGCGGCCGCAGCCGAGGCGCCGATCGTCATCCAGACGGCGCCGTACTCGCCGGCGTAGCCCAGCGCCTTCATCGCCCCCTCGACCGGGGGGGCGTGGCCCCGCGTGCGCAGCAGCCGCAGCAGCGCCTGGTCGAGGGCGCCGAGGGCGACCAGCGGCGAGGCCGCCCGCGTTCTCCAGACCGCGCGGCGGCTGCGCTTCTCCCGTCTCAGGCGTCGGAGCATCGCCGCAGGATAAGCAGCACCACGCGGGCGGGGCTCAGAGCTCGCGGCGGATGAAAGTCGTCGCCCCCTCGGCGAGGCGGGCGCGCAGCGGGCGGGCGGCCCAACGCTCCGCGTCGATCTCCTCGGAGCGCTCCAGGTCGGTCTCGAAGCCGGCGCCGATCACGGCGGCGAACTCCTCGCCCCAGACGCTGAGCGTAACCTCGTCGTGCAACTGGAAGGAGCGGTTGTCGAAGTTCATCGTCCCCACCGTCGCCCAGCAGCCGTCGACCGCCATCGACTTGGCGTGCAGCATCGTCGGCTGGTACTCGAAGATGCGCACGCCGGCCTCCAGCAGCTCGTCGTAAGCGGCCCGGCCCGCAATGCGGACGACCCCCTTGTCGATGTGGGGGCCGCCGGCGAGGACGCGCACCTCGACGCCCCGCGAGGCGGCGTCGCAGAGCGCCTCGGTAAATGCCGGGCGGGGCACGAAGTAGGCGGCGCAGAGGTCGAGTGAGCGCTGCGCCGAGGCGATCGCCAGGTAGTAGATCGCCTCGGTGTTGGTGTCGCCGACGCCGGCGTTGGAGCGGACCAGCTGCACCGGGCCGCCGCCGGGGATCGGCTCGAGGTCGGGCAGGTACCCCTCGCCGGCGAGGACCTCGCCGGTCGCCTCCAGCCAGTGCTCGGCGAAGGCGCCGAGCAGGCCGCGCACGACCGGGCCGGTAACCCGCAGGTGCGTGTCGCGCCACTCGTCCGGGCCGGCGGCGTCCCCTTCCCACTGGCCGGCGATGCCGACCCCGCCGGTCATCCCGACCCTGCCGTCGGCGATCAGCAGGCGCCGGTGGGTGCGGTGGGTGAGGCGGCGCAGGGCATAGGGCCTGAGCGGGCGAAAGCGGCAGACGACGGCGCCGGCGTCGTCCATCTCGTCGAGCAGCCCGCGTTCCATCTGGGCGCCGCCGAGCGCGTCGACGATCACCTTGCACTCGACCCCGGCGCGGGCGCGCTCGCAGATCGCCGCCGCGACCTCGGCCGCGATCTCGCCCTTCCAGTAGACGTAGGTCTCCAGGCAGAGGGTGCGCTCGGCGCCGCGGATCACATCCAGCAGGGCAGGGAAGATGCGGTCGCCGTTGATCAGCGGCTCGGCGAAGCTGCCCTCGCTGATCGGGTGGCCGGTGAGCGCCTCGGCGGCGCGCATGAAGCCGGCCGAAGCCGGGTCGACGCCCCCGACCGGCTGGTAGCCGAAGGCGCCCTCGCGGCGGTGGCGCAGGCTCTCGCTCGCGTACCAGCCGAGGCCGAGCGCCAGGCCGGCGGCCGGTCCCGCCCAGAGGCGCGGGTCGCGGATCGCCGGCGGCCGCTCCTCGCGCCACCGCGGCAGGCCGAGCCTCATGCCACCACCAGCTCGAAGGCGGCCGGCTCGATCCGCGCGGTGACCGGGCCGCTCTCGACCAGCTCGCCGTCGACGTTCAGCTCGCTGCCGGGGTCGAGGTCGAGGTCGACACTGCGGCAGGTTGCCGCGGCAACCCCCGGCTGAGTGGCGATCGTCCCGTTCCGCAGGCCGCGGGCGCGGCGCAGCAGGGAGAGCCGCGAGCCGGCGGGGACGACGACGACGCGCAGGCGACCCTCGTCGGGCGAGCCGCCGACAGAGGCGCCGGCGCCGAAGGCACCCGAGCAGCCGACGATCGCCTGCCACGCCTCGCCCGCGAAGAGCGGCTCGCCGTCGCAGGCGAGCGCGCAGTGGACCGGGCGGGCGCCGGCGGCGGCACGCAGCGCGCCGACCAGGTAGGCGAATGAGCCGAGCGTGCGCTTCAGCCCCTCCGCCCGCCTGGCGGCTTTGGGGGCGAGGCCCGCACTGGCGACGTTGACGAAGGGACGCTCGCCGAGCCGGCCGAGGTCGATGCGGCGGCGGGCATCGCCTTCCAAGGCAAGGCGGCACGCCTCGCGCGGATCGTCCGGCAGGCCCGCGGCCGCGGCGAAGTCGTTGGCGGTGCCGACGGGGATCACAGCGACCGGGATACCCGCCTTGCCCGCGGCCGATGCGGCCGGCGCGATCGACCCGTCGCCACCGGCGATCGCGAGCCGGTCGGCGCCGGCGGCCGCCGCCTCCTCGGCTCGATCGGGCGGGAAGGCCTCGACCGTGGCGCCGGCCCGGCGCAGGGCGTCCGCGACCGACTCGGCGGCGCCCTCGCCAGAGCCGACGTTGGCGACGAGGGCTATCGAGAGGGACGCGCGGGGCAAGTCCCCAGGGTAGAGCCGGCTGCCGTTCGCCTAACCGCGGCTCTGTGCGGGACAATCGGCAGACGATGTCCTCCACGGCCGAGAAGGCGACGATGGTGCCGGACTACGAGCACCTGCCCGGACACCACTGCGGCTCGACCGCGCTGCGCAACCTGCTCCGCTTCCACGGCGTCGAGATCAGCGAGGAGATGGCCTTCGGGCTCGGCGCCGGCGCCTGCTTCTACTACGTGACGATCGACGGCACCTCGCCCAGCCGCTGGTTCAACGGCCGCACCGCGCGGCTCGAGGAGAACTTCGACGAGCTGACCGGCGCGGCGCTGCGGCTGCGCACCTTCGACCCCGGCGACGACGGCGCCTGGGAGGCGGCGCGGGCCGAGGTCGACGCCGGCAACCCCGCCCTGCTGCTCACCGACCTCTACTACCTCGACCACTACGGCAACTCGGCCCACTTCCCCGGCCACGCGGTCGTCCTCGCCGGCTACGACGAGGAGGTCGCCTACCTCTCCGATACCGGCTTCGAGGGGCTGCAGACGACGCGGCTGGCGAACCTCGACCGGGCCCGCCACAGCGAGCACCCCGCCTACCCGCTCGCCGGCCACATGTTCGTCGCCACGAGCGGGGTCGCGGCGGAAGGCCTGCGCGAGGCCGTGCCGGCAGCGATCGAGCGCGCCGCAACTGCGATGCTCGAGCCCGAGCTCCCCGGCTTCTCCGGCCTCGACGCGGTGCGGCGGCTCGCCGCCGAGGCGGGCGCCTGGCCGGAGCAGGCCGAGGACTGGCAGTGGTGCGCCCGCTTCGGCTACCAGGTGATCGAGCGACGCGGCACCGGCGGCGGCGCCTTCCGGCCGATGTACTCGCGCTTCCTGGCGGAGGCCGGGCGCCCCGAGGCGCCGCTGGCCGCGGCCGCGGGAGCCGCCTGGACCGAGCTGGCCGAGGCCTTCCGCGTCGCCAGCGAGCACGACAAGCCCGAGCCGCGCCTCTGGCGCGAGATCGACAGCGCGGCCAACGCGGTGGCCGAGGCCGAGGAGCGCCTCTGGTCCGAATTGGACACTCCGTAGTAACCACCGATGGAGCCGGGGTGCTCCATGCTGTACCGTTTTCAAGTAGCGGGAGGCGGGTAGTGCTGTTTCGGAAACCCGTCTTTGAGGAGAGTCCATATGAGAAGCAAGCGTGGCCCACTGGGGCTCCTCGTTCTCGCCGCTGCGTTGTTCGCCATGGCCTTCAGTGCTTCAGCCGCTCTGGCCGACACCGGCGACGTGCTCGAACAGCAGTTCGAAGAAGCACCGGATCGAGACAAATCGGGCTTCCAGGCCGGGACCTGCGACGAAGATCTGGTCTGGCCGAATCAGTGCTCCCCCGAAACGCCGGAAATCTTCTTCGAGCAGGCGGCGGGCCACCCGCCGATCGGTTTCACGCAGTACATCGTCAAACACCAAGAGATCGCCCCGAACCTCCTCGAAGAAACCGAAGCGGTGCCGAAAGCGATCCGGGTTGAGCTGCCCGTCGGTCTGACGGTGAACCCCCAGGCGACCGACCAGTGCGAGCTCGCCGTGTTCGAAGAAAATCCAGCCGAATGCCCGCCGGGCTCCCAGGTGGGGAGAGAGGAAGTAACTGTCTCGGTGCAGGTCGGCGGCGTCATCGAATTCCCGCCGATGTCGGGGGAATTCCTGCCGAAAAACGCGGTCCTGCCACCCAACCCCGCGCTGAACACCCTGGTGCCGATCTACAACCTGGTGCCGAAATTCGGCGAACCCGCCCTGTTCGGCTTCAAGATCGGCAGCGCCAACGCTGAAGTCTTCCTGGAAGGCGACGTCGACTGGGCCGGCGACTACCACCAGGGCTTCACGATCAAACTGCCGCCCCCCAACCCGCTCGTCCACACGCTGAGGAGCAGGCTGGTCAACTTCGGTACCGCGGGCAACGGCACCTACATCACCAACCCGACCACCTGCTTCGACCCTGACACCGGGGCCTATTCCACCTTCATACGGGCGCAGGGCAACGAACCGGACGAAGCAGAACTCCCGTTCCCGGAGGCTTTCTCCTTCCAGGAGGCGAAGATCCCGCCCGGCGTCGAACAGGAAGGCTGCGAGGAAATCCCGTTTGAACCCTCGCTCGACGTCAATCCCGGGACCAACGCAACCGGCTCTCCAGCTGCAGCCGAGGTCACTGTCGAGCTGCCCTACCGGCCGGGAGTAGACCCGCTCGAACAGTCTCACGTCAAAGACGCGGAAATCACCTTCCCCGAAGGGATGGGGCTGAATCCCTCCGCGGCTAACTTCGTCAGCACCTGCACGAACTCCCAGTTCGGCAAGGGAACCGAAGATGAGGTCGAGTGCCCGTCTTCGTCGAAGATCGGCACGGTCGAGGTCGAAACCCAGCCACTGCCCCCGGGCTCGCTGGAGGGCGACGTCTACCTGGGTCAGCAGCTCGGGTTCGATCCCGAATCGGGCAACATGTACCGCATCTTCATCAACCCCGTGTCCGAGCGCTTCGGCGTGGACGTGCGGTTGATAGCCAACATCGTCGCCAACCGCCAGACGGGCCGGCTGACGGCGAAACTGCTCGACAACCCGCAGGTGCCGTTCGAATCGGTGAAGCTGAATCTCGACGCGGCAAAGCGGACCCTGACCAGCCCGCCGACCTGCGACGACAACGTCACCGACAGCCGTCAGGTGCCGTGGTCGACGCCGGACTCGACCGCATTCCCGTCGAGTGCGTTCGAGTTGAGCACCGCCGGCTACGGCGGCGACTGCCCCGACACGCTCGCCGAACGGCGCTTCGCACCCGGCTACTTCGCCGCGCCGGAAGGGACCAAAGCGGGGGCCTTCAGCCCCTTCCGCTTCAACCTCTTCCGCGCCGACGGGGAGCAGGAGGTGAAGCGGATCGACGTCGACCTGCCGCCCGGCATGATCGCCAGGCTGCGCGGGCTGGAGTACTGCCCGGAGGCGAACATCGACGCCGCCCGCTCGCGCAGCGGCGCCGGCACGGCGGCAGCGCCGCCCTGCCCGAACAAAAGCTACGTCGGCGCCGCGATCGTCGCCGCGGGCTCGGGCCCACAGCCGTACCGGGCGCCGGGCAACGTCTACTTCGCCGGCCCCTACAAGGGCGCGCCGCTGAGCCTCGTCTTCGTCACCCCGGCGCTGGCGGGGCCGTACGACCTCGGCACCGTGGTCGTGCGGGTGGCGCTGTTCGTCGATCCCGAAACGGTCACCGTCCATGCCGTCTCCGACGAGATCCCCGACGTGTTCGGCGGCGTCAAGCTCAGCATCCAGGGGATCTCGGTCGGCCTCGAAAGGCCGAAATTCACCCTCAACCCGACCACCTGCCGCCGCGAATTCCAGATCCGCTCGCGGATCTTCGGCGGTGGGGGCAACCCGGCCAACCCGGCCCTCTGGCAGCCGTTCGACGCCCGCACCGGGTTCACCGCGAGCAAATGCAAAGCGCTGCAGTTCAAACCGAAGTTCTACGCGCGGATCTTCGGCGGCAAAAACCAGATGCGGCGAGCGAAGAACCCGAAATTCCGGGCGATCCTCGACGCCCGCGACGGCGACGCCAACCTGCGGCGCGCGGCGTTCATCCTGCCGCGGGCGACGATCCTCGACCAGAGCCACATCAGGACGATCTGCACGCGGGTCCAGCTGGCGGCGAACAGCTGCCCGAAAGGTTCGATCTACGGCAACGCGCGGGCAACCTCGCCGCTGCTCGACGAGCCGCTCAAGGGCCCGGTCTACCTGACCTCGTCCGACAACGAACTGCCGGACCTGCTGGTCGACCTGCGCGGCCAGGTGAACGTCCGGCTGCGCGGAATCATCAGCGGCAAAAACGCCCGCCTGAAGACGGTGTTCAACAAGGCGCCCGACGTTGCGGTGAACAAGTTCATCCTGACGATGAAGGGAGGCGACCGCGGCCTCCTGATCAACTCCCGCAACCTCTGCGCCCGGCAGACGACGGGCTTCCTCAACCTGCTGGCGCAGAACAGCCGCCGGATGAGGGACAAAAACCTGCGGCTCAACATCCCGGCCTGCCGCGGCGGCCGCAACCGCTAACGGTCAGCGGGCGCGGCGGGCCACGGCCCGCCGCGCCCGCATGGCCACCGCCTCACTACCGAGACGACGTCAGCCGGGCGAAGTAGGCGGGCCAGATGCCGGAGTGGGACTCGTAGGCCAAGCCCGCCGCGGCCGCCTGGCGCTTGAGGGCGGCGAGGGTGGTGAAGTGGGGGTCGCCGAAGAGCTCGCCGACGACGAGGCGGCCATCGGGCTTGAGCACGCGGGCGATCTCGCGCAGGGCGGCGCCGGGGTCGGGGATCTCGCCGAGCACCGCGGTGAGGACGACGGCGTCGACCGAGGCGTCCTCGTAGGGCAGCGCGGTGGCGTCGCCCTGGGTGGGGACGACGTTGTCGAGGCCGCGCTCGCCGGCGAGCCGCATCACGTGGTCGAGGAACTCCCGCTGGAGGTCGAAGATCTCGACCGTGCCCCCGGGCGCCAGCCACTCGGCCAGGTCGAGCGTGTAGTAGCCGGTGCCCGGCCCGATCTCCAGCACCCGCTCACCCGGCTGCGGGCGCAGCACCTCGCGCAGCCGCTCGCGGCTGATCACCGGGTGCGGCGCTTCGACCCAGAAACGCTGCCCGTAGGGGCAGGCCGAGGGGTTCTTGCGCCACCAGAGGGCGGCGCCGAGCGTCGCCAGCACCGCGCCACCGAGCAGCTTGCGGCCGGCGGCCATCAGTCCGAGTCGCCGAGCGAGAAGCCGATGCGGTGGGCGGTCGCGTCGATGCGCAGGAAGGCGACCTTGCCGACGTAGACGGAGAGGATGCCGTCCTCGGTCTCGATGTCGTGCCAGCCGCCCTTCTCGACCTGCTTGCGGAGGTCCTTGAGCTGGTCGGCGCCGATCCGCACCGGGATGACCTGGCCGCCCTCGAAGCCGATCTCGACCTTCTGCATGTTCGCCATCAGTGCTCCTCTCCGCTCCATTCGACGATCTCGGTCAGCACGCCGCCGGTCGAGCGCGGGTGCAGGAAGGCGACGCGGCTTTCGCGGACCCCCGGCCGGGCCTGCTTGTCGATCAACTCGAGGCCGGCCCCGGCCAGCTTCTCCAGGGTCGCGTCGATGTCGTCGACCGCGTAGGCGACGTGGTGCAGCTTCGGCCCCTTGCGGGCGAGGAACTTGCCGACGGCCGTGTCCGGGCCGAGCGGGCGCATCAGCTCGACGTGGCCGTCGCCGACGTCGAGCAACGCCGCCTCGACGCCCTGGGGCACGACCGTCTCGCGGTGGGCCAGCTGCATCTCGAAGCTCTCTTCGTAGAGGGCGATGGCCGCGTCGAGGTCCTCGACGGCGACGCCGATGTGGTCGATCCTTCCGAACATCCGGCGGCAGTCTACGTGGCCGGCGGCGGCTCGCCCTCGGCTCCGGCCGGCCGCTCGACCCGCAGGATCTCGGCCAGCGCCGCGACGCCGACCTGGAGCTGCTCGGGGGTCGGCTCCTTGGTCGCCAGCAGGCGCTGGATCTCGCGGCCGGGAGTGTGGAAGGCCTCGGCCAGCGGGGCGCCGTGGTGGCGATCGCTCCAGGCGAACATCTCGACCGCGAGCGAGGCGCCGCCGAGGCCGACCGCCGCCCGCGCCAGCGGGCTCGGCTGCTCGACCAGCCGCTCCAGCACGAGCGTGCCGGCGACCGAAAGCAGCATCATCGGCGCGATCAGGTTGGAACCGCAGCGGTCGTGCTCCTTGGGCACCCCCGCCGGGTCGTCGACCCCCTGCTCGTAGGCGGCGATCGCCTTGTGCTCGACCCCGTGGTAGGCGGCGAGGTCGCGGTCGGTGAGGGCGACGACCGCCGGCACGGCGCCCAACGCCTGGACGGCGCCCTCGCGCAGGGCGCCGCCGGGCAGCCGCCGGCGCAGCGCCGCGGTCGCGACCAGGGTGCCGCCGATCGCCGCCACCACCCGCCGGTCCTCGAAGGGCAGCCGTGCCGCCGGCAGACGCCGCCGCACCAGCGGCAGGATCGCGAGGGCCTCGAGCAGTTTCAGCGGCCCGCGCAGGCCGGGCACGCGCCCGGCCAGCCTCGGGGCGAGCTCGGGTTTGCGCTCGGAGGCGACCTGGACCTCGCCGTCGCGGTCGCGCACCGCCGCCGCCCAGTGGGTCGGCCCGTGGATCAGCAGGCCATTGCGCAGCGCCATCCCACCGAGTCGCAGCGGCTTCGATTCCGTCGAGCCCATTAACAGCAGACCTTAGAGGGGCGCCTAGAGTGCCGCGACGTGGAGCCGCTCGTCGTCGCCCTCTGGTCCTTCGCCGTGGCGGTCGCCGGCGGCGTCGCCGGCCTCGTCCTGGGCAACCTGCGGCTGCCGGTGCTGCTCCAGTTCGCCGCCTCGCCGGCGGCCGGGGCGGGCGCCAACGTCGCGGTCAGCGGCCTCTCGGCGCTGACCGCCTCCGTCGCCCACTGGCGGGCCGGACGGATCGAGTGGCGCCTCTTCTGGCTGATGGCGCCGCCCTCCCTGCTCGGCGGGATCGGCGGCGGCCTGATCTCGGGCCTACTGCCGAAGCGGGTCCTGCTCGCCGCGATCGCCCTCGTCGTCCTCTTCGGCGCCTACGAAATCTCCCGCCGCGACCGCTTCGCCGATGCCGGCGAGCGGCCGGGCGGCGGCGTCCTCGCCGCGCTGACGATCGCCTTTGCGGTCGGCGTCCTCGGCGGCCTGGTCGGCCTCATCCTCGGCACCCTGCGCCTCCCCGCCATGGTCAAGTGGCTCGGCACCTCGCCCAAGGCCGCCGTCGGCACCAACGCCGCCGTCGGCACGATCGTCGGCCTCGGCGGCCTGCTCGGCCACCTCCCCAGCGGCGTCGACTGGCCCCTCCTCTGGGCCGGCGCCGCCGGCGCCATCCCCGGCGCCTACCTCGGCGCCCAACTGACCGGCCGCCTCGACGATGCAGCGCTGCTCCGAGTCATTTCAGCCATCCTCGTCATCGCCGGCCTCGCCCTTGGGGTGGAGGCCGTGGTGGGTTGAGAGCCCGAGTGTCGCCGAGCGACACTCGGGCTCTACGGCGCACGCAGACCGACGACCGCGCAGTGCGGGCGCGGTCGTCGGTTCCCCCTGATTCCCCTTTAGTGCCGGCCGGAGACCCCCAGTCCAGGCCTCCGGCCGGTGTGTCGGCTCTCCCTGGCTCTAGCTTGGAAAGCCGCCCTCTGAAACACCCCCCCGCTGAGGAAGTTGCGCCTGCGACAAGAGCCGAATCTAAGCGCCCTGGAATCTTTTTCTGAGCGCCTCGAGGCGGCGCCCCAGCTCGGCCTCGAAGCCGCGCTCGGTCGGCCCGTAGAAGCGGCGGTCCTCCAGGCCCGGCGGCATCAGCGGCTGGTCGCTGACGGCGTCCGGCTCGTCGTGGGCGTAGCGGTAGCCCTCGCCGCGGCCGAGCTTCCTCGCGCCCGGGTAGTGGGCGTCGCGCAGGTAGTCGGGCGGCGTCTGGGCGCCGTGCTCGCGCACCTCGGCCCGCGCCCGGCCGAGTGCTTTGTAGGAGGCGTTCGACTTCGGCGCCAGGGCCAGGTAGACGGCGGCCTGGGCGAGGTTGAGCGCGCACTCGGGCAGGCCGACGCGGTCGACCGCGCGCGCCGCCGCGTCCGCCACCACGAGCGCCTGCGGGTCGGCGTTGCCGACGTCCTCGGAGGCGAGGATGACCATGCGGCGAGCGATGAAGCGCGGGTCCTCGCCGCCCTCCAGCATCACCGCCAGGTAGTAGAGGGAGGCGTCGACGTCGGAGCCGCGCGTCGCCTTGATCCAGGCGGAGACGAAGTCGTAGTGGCGGTCGCCCTCGCGGTCGTAGTCGAGCGCCTTGCGCTGCAGCGCGTCCTCGATCGCGGCGATGTCGAGCGCTTCCGAGTTTGACCGGCCCCCAGCGGGGTCAAAGTCGGAAGCGCGCGCCACGGCGCGCTCCAGGGCCGACAGGGCGACGCGCGCGTCGCCGCCGGAGCGCTGCGCCAGCATCCTCAGCGCCTCGTCGGCGACCGGCGGCGGCTCGGCGAGGCCGCGCTCGCGGTCGGCCAGCGCCCGGCGCAGCAGCTCCTCCACCTGCGCCGCCTCCAGCGGCCGCAGCTCGTAGATCTGGCAGCGTGACAGCAGCGCCGAGTTGACCTCGAAGTAGGGGTTCTCGGTCGTCGCCCCGATCAACGTCAGCACCCCGTCCTCGACCGCCGGCAGCAGCGCGTCCTGCTGGGCCTTGTTGAAGCGGTGGATCTCGTCGAGGAAGAGGATCGTCGGCCGGCCGCTGCCGCGACGGCGCTCCCGCGCCCGCTCGATCACGCCGCGGATCTCGGCTTTCCCCGCGTTGACGGCGGACTCCTCCTCGAAGGCGCCTTCGGCCCCGGCCGCCGCGATCCGCGCCAGCGTCGTCTTGCCCGACCCCGGCGGCCCGTAGAGGATCGCCGAGTGCGGATGCCCGCTCTCGATCGCGACCCGCAGCGCCGACCCCTTCCCCAGCACATGCTCCTGCCCGACCAGCTCATCGAGGCCGCGGGGCCTCATGCGAACCGCCAAAGGTGCGTCAGCAGCCACCTCCTCCCGTTGGGGCTCCGCCTCGCTCTCAAAAAGCCGGTCGGTCACGCCCCGAGTATGACCGCGGCGCGGGCTGGCGTTGCGAGTTTCCCGTGTATATGGCGGGTAACTCGCAACGCCTGGGCAAGGAGAGCCGGGGGGAGGGTCTGGCGGTGCCTCGCGAAGCGGCGCACCGGCGAGAGATTCGTGCGGCGAAGCCGCACAAACATAGTGAGCGGAGCCGAAGGTGAAGCGAACCCAGGCACCGTCAGAGCCTCCCCCCGGCTCCCACCCCTCGGGCGTACAATCGACCACATGGAGACCGCCACGCAGGCCCCACCGTCCCAGTCCACCCTCGAGTCCTTCAACCCCGCCACCGGCGACCTCGTCGGCTCCGTCGCGACCATCACCCCGGACCAGGTCCAGGCCGTGGTCGACGACGTCGCGCGCATCCAGCCCGCCTGGGCCGAGCTGACCCCGGAAGACCGCGGCGCCTACCTGCGCCGCGCCGCCGACGCGCTGCTCGACGAGATCGACGAGATCGCCGAGCTGCTCGTCAACGAGCAGGGCAAGCCGCGCACCGAGGCCTACACGATGGAGCTGCTGCCGACCGTCGACGCGCTGCACTGGTGCGCCAAGGCCGGCCCGAAGATCCTCGCGGACGAGAAGGTGCGGATGAGCCAGGCCTTCCTGGCCAGCAAGAAAGGTCGCTTCAGCTACGAGCCGATCGGCGTGGTCGGGGTGATCGCGCCCTGGAACTACCCCTGGTCGATCCCCTTCGGCGAGGTGGCGATCGCGCTGATGGCGGGCAACGGGGTGGTGCTCAAGCCGGCCAGCCTCACGCCCCTGCTGGGCGAGGCGATCCGCCGCGTCTTCGAGAAGGGCGGCCTGCCCGAGGGCCTCGTTCGCGTCGTCCACGGCGGCGGCGCGGTCGGCGACGCGCTGGCCCGCTCCAGCGCCGGCAAGATCTTCTTCACTGGCTCGGTCGAGATCGGCCGCAAGGTCGGCGAAGCCTGCGCCCGGCAGCTCAAGGGCTCGGTGCTGGAGCTGGGCGGCAAGGACCCGATGGTCGTCTGCGCCGACGCCGACCTCGACAACGCGATCAGCGGCGCCGTCTGGGGCGGCTTCGCCAACGCCGGCCAGACCTGCTCGGGGATCGAGCGCGTCTACGTGCTGCGCGAGGTCGCCGACCGCTTCGTCGAGGGCGTCGCCCGCGAGGCGCAGAAGCTGCAGCTCGGCAACCCGCTCGAGTGGGAGACGGAGATCGGGCCGATGACCTCCAAGGACCAGCACGGGATCGTCGTCGAATTGATCGAGGACGCGGTCGCCGCCGGCGCGACCAAGCTCTGCGGCGGCCCGACCGAGGTCGCCGGGCTCAGCGGCAAGTTCGTCGCCCCCACCGTGCTGACCGGGGTGACGCACGAGATGCGGATCATGAAAGAGGAGGTCTTCGGCCCGGTGCTGCCGATCGTCGTCGTCGACTCCGAGCAGGAGGCGATCGACCTGGCCAACGACTCCGAGTTCGGCCTCGGCGCCTCGGTCTGGACCAAGGACCGCCAGAAGGGGGCGCGGATCGCGCGGCGGATCGAGTCGGGGATGGTCTGGGTCAACGACCACTCCTTCAGCCACGGCGCCTGCCAGTGCGCCTGGGGCGGCGTCAAGCACTCCGGGGTCGGCCGCTCGCACTCCAAATTCGGCTTCTACGAGTGCGTCAACGTCAAGATGAACGCCTGGGAGCCTGGCCTCACCCGCGACTTCTGGTGGCACCCCTACGACCGCACCCTGGGCGAAGCGGTGCGCGCCTCGGCGAAGCTGCTCTACGGCAAGGGGGCGACGCGGACGAAGGCGCTGCGCGAGGGCGCCGGGCCGCTGCTCAAGGTCGGCGCCCGCACCCTGCGCAAGAAGCGACGGTAGCGGCCGCCGATTGCAGGATTTTCCACCCCATCGTGGGGTGAATCCTGCGATCGGCGTCCTGTCGGGAAGAATCCGCTCATGACCGAGGCGATCGAGCTGCGCGGACTGCGGCGGGACTACGGCGAACGCGCTGCGCTCGCCGGAGTCGACCTCTCGCTGCGCGAGGGGGAATCGCTGCTGGTGCTCGGACCCAACGGGGCCGGGAAGACGACGCTGCTGCGCGTGCTTGCCACCCTGCTGCGGCCGAGCGGCGGCGAGGTTGCGGTCTTCGGCGCCTCGCTCCCCCGCGACGCCTGGAAGGTCCGTGGCAGGATCGGCCTGCTAGGCCATGACGCCCTCCTCTACCGCGACCTGAGCGGCCGGGAGAACCTTCGCTTTCACGCCCGCCTGCACGGGATCGCTCCCGAGGCCGCCGAGGCGCGAATCGCCGAGCTGCTCGCCCTGACCGGGATGGAGCGCCGCGGCGAGGACCGCGTCACGGAGCTGTCGGCCGGGATGCGGCAGCGACTGGCGATCTGCCGCTGCGTCCTGCACGAGCCCGAGCTGCTCTTGCTCGACGAGCCCGAATCCCACCTCGACGCGGAGGGGCGCGAGCTGGCACAGCAGCTGATCGGACCCGCTCCGGGGCGCACCCGGGTCGTTGTCAGCCACGATCCCGAGCGGGCGATGCCCGGCGCCGACCAAATTCTCCGATTGGACTCAAGGTGAGTGGAGCGCCGAGCGAGCAAGCGTCCATATCTGGTTCTTCGCGCAGCGAGCGAGGCGCGACTGTTGTGATGACCCCCTCCCGCCGGGCGCTTGCCGCGATCCTCGCCAAGGACCTGCGGACCGAGCTGCGCACCCTGCAGTCGCTGCCGGCGATGGCGCTCTTCGCCGTCACCACCTTCGTCATCTTCCGCTTCGGCCTCGACCGCACCAGCCTCTCCGGCGACCTCGCCGCCGGGGTGCTCTGGGCGACCCTGCTCTTCGCCGCGATCCTCGGCGTCAACCGCCTCTTCGTCGCCGAGCGCGAGGAGGGCGGCTTCGACGCGATCCGCCTGGCGCCGATCGACCGCACCGCCCTATTCGCCGCCAAGGCGGCGGCGCTGCTCGTCTACCTCGTCGCGCTGGAGCTGGTCGTCGTGCCCGTCTTCGCCCTCTTCTTCCTCGACTCGGCCGCGGCGCTGGCGCCGCTCGCCGCGGTGCTGCTGCTCGCCGACCTCGGCCTCGCCGCGACCGGCACGCTGGTCTCCTCGATGGCGGTCAACTCGCGCGCCCGCGACCTGCTGGCGCCGCTCGTCCTGCTGCCGCTCGCCGTGCCGCTCTCGATCGCCGCCACCGGCGCCGCCGAGCCGCTGCTCGCCGCGGGCGGTCCTTCCTACGAGCGCTTCGGCACCTGGCTGGCGGTGCTCGGCCTATACGATTTGATCTTCCTCTTGGTCGGATACGCCGTATTCGATTTCCTGCTGGAGGACTGAGGCGCCCCGCCTCGGAGGCGTCACGAACATGTACGGCAAAGGCCTGAAACCGCTCTCGATCGCGACCGTCGCGGCGCTCGCCGTGTCGCTCTCGCTGGTCTTCTTCTACGCGCCGCTCGACGCCGACCAGGGCTTCGTGCAGAAGATCTTCTACCTGCACGTGCCGCTGGCGATCGTCGCTCTGCTCGGCTTCGTCGCCGGCGGCGTGTTCGCGATCCTTCACCTGCGCAGCGGCGACGCCCGCTGGGACGCCTACTCCTACGTCTCGATCCACATGTCGGTGATCTTCGGCGTCGCCGTGCTGGCGACCGGCTCGATCTGGGCCAAGGCCTCCTGGGGGCACTGGTGGGTGTGGGACGAGCCCACCCTGGTCAGCTTCCTGATCGTCTTCCTCATGTACGCGACCTACTACCCCTTCCGCTACGCGATCGAGGACCGCGACCGGCAGGCGCGCTACGCCTCGGTCTTCGCGATCGTCGCCGGCGCCTTCGTGCCGCTCAACTTCACCGCGGTGCGGCTGGCGGAGAGCCTCGTCCACCCGCGCGTCTTCGCCACCACCGGCGGCGGCCTGCCGGGCGAGATGATGCTGACTTTCCTCGCCAGCCTGGCGGCGATCGGGCTGCTCTGGGTGACGCTGGTCAAGTTCGAGCTGACCGCGAAGAGCGCCTCAGGGCAGCTGAAGCGGTTGCGGCGGGCGCTGGACGCGCCGGCGCCGGGCGGCTCCTCGCGAGTCGCCCCGGAGGTCGGCTGATGCCCGCCCTGCCGCTCGAGGAGGCCGGCAAGTACGTGGCGGGCGCCTATGTCGTCTTCGCCGCCCTGATCGTCGTCTACGTCGCGATCATGGCGGCGAAACTGCAACGGATCGAGCGCGAGTTACGCGAACTAGCCCGATTTGCTGAGCAGGGTTCGCCCGGCACGCCCGGACGCGAAGCGGAGGACGTGCCGGTTGATTCTGCCCAGCCGCCGGCCGACTCCGATCGCAATCTGACTCCTTCGGAGTCGGTCGGCGGCGCTGCCGAACGGGTCCGAGGCGGTTCCTGATGTCTGAGCTGCTGGCGCTCGGCGTCTCGCACAAGACCGCGCCGCTCGACCTGCGCGAGCGGCTCTCGCTGACCGAGGGCCGCGCGGTCGGCGCCCTGCACGAGCTGACCGGAGTCGAGGGCATCCACGAGGCGGCGGCGATCTCGACCTGCAACCGCACCGAGCTCTACCTGATCGTCTCCGACCCGGTCGAAGCCGAGTCGACGGCGCTCGGCGTGCTCACCCGGCAGGCGGAGATCCGCCCGACCGAGCTGCTCGGCCACCTCTACTCGCTGCGGGCCGGCGAGGCGGCCGGCCATCTCTTCCGTGTAACCGCCGGGCTCGACTCGATGATCGTCGGCGAGGCCGAGATCCAGGGCCAGGTCAAACGCGCCTACGAGCTGGCCCTGGTCGAGGGCGCGACCGGACCGATCCTCAACCGCCTCTTCCGCGGCGCCCTCGCTGCCGGCGGCCGGGTGCGCGAGGAGACCGCGATCGGCGAGCGCAACGTCTCGGTGCCCTCCGTCGCGGTCGAGCTGGCGCGGCGCACGCTCGGCGACCTGGCCGAGCGGCGGGTGCTGGTGGTCGGCGCCGGCGAGACCGCCGAGCTGGTCGCGCGGGCGCTGGTCGCGCGCGGCGCCACGTCGGTCTTCGTCGCCAACCGCCACTACGACCGGGCGATCGGCCTGGCCGAGCGCTTCGGCGGCGAAGCGGTGCGCTTCGAGGAGCTGCCCGAGCAGCTGGGCGCAGCCGACATCGTCGTCTCGGCGACCAACTCCCCCCACCACATCGTCGAGCGCGACGGGCTCGAACACGTGATGGAGATGCGCGAGGGGCGGCCGCTGCTGCTGGTCGACATCGCCGTGCCGCGCGACATCGAGCCGGAGTGCCGCGAGATCGCCGCGGTCAGCCTGCACGACATCGACGACGTGCAGCAGATCGTCGAGCGCAACGCCGGCGGGCGCGAGGGCGAGGCGCGGCGGGCGGAGCCGATCATCGCCGCCGAGCTCGACCGCTTCGAGCGCTGGCTCGCCTCGCTCGAGGTCGTGCCGACGATCGCCGCGCTGCGCGAGCGCGGCGACGAGGTCGTCGCCCGCGTGCTGGCCGAGAACGAGGGGCGCTGGGGGGAGCTCGCCGAGGCCGACCGCGAGCGGCTCGGGGCGATGGCGAAGGCGATCGCGGCGCGCCTCCTGCACGAGCCGACCGTGCGGATGAAGCGCTCGGCCGGCAGCGACGAAGCCTACCTGTACGTGAGCGCGCTGCGCGAGCTGTTCGGGCTCGACGCGGAGACCGAGCCGGAAGAGGATCGCCGAGGCAACGTGACGGAGTTGCGTAGGGCCCGTCCGGGTGGGGGGTCCGCGTAACCGGAGGGCCTATCGGGGCAGGGTTCCGCTTAACTTTTTTTGAAGACAGTTGTCCGCCGTCCGAGATCGCCGCCGCAAAAAAAGTACAAGACGCTCCACCCCTACCCGGATAGGCCCTGATGATCCGCATCGCCACTCGCAACAGCGCACTCGCCAAAGCTCAGGCGGGTCAGGTCGCCGAGCTGTTGGGCGGGGCCGGGCTGGTTGAGGTCGCATCTGATGGCGAGGTCGGCGACAAGGGGCGGTTTGTGCGGGGGGTCGAGCGGGTGCTGCTGGATGGGGACGCGGAGATTGGGGTGCATTCGGCAAAGGACGTTCCGGCGGAGATGGCTGAGGGGCTGGCGATCGCCGCGGTGCCGGCGCGGGAGGACCCGGCCGACGTCTGGATCGGGGGCGGCGAGTCGCTCGACGACGTGCCCGAAGGGGCGCGGGTCGGCACCGCCAGCCTGCGGCGCCGGGCGCAGCTGCTCGCCGCACGGCCCGACCTGGAGGTGAGCGAGCTGCACGGCAACGTCGACACGCGCCTGCGCAAGCTGGGCGAAGGGGAGCTCGACGCGATCGTCCTCGCCGCCGCCGGCCTGCGGCGGCTGGGGCGTGAGGGCGAGGCGTCCTTCGCCCTGCCGTCGGAGGCGATGATCCCGGCGGCGGGCCAGGGGGCGCTGGTGCTGCAGGTGCGTGCCTGCGACGACGCCTCCCGAGAGGCAGCCGCCGCGGTGGGCGAGGAGCGGGCGCTGCGCGAGCTGACCGCCGAGCGCGCCGTCGTCGCCATCCTGGAGGCGACCTGCGCGACGCCGATCGGCGTCCACGCCCGGGTCGAGGGCGAGGCGCTCGCGGTCGACGCCTTCGTCGGGCTGCCCGACGGCAGCGAGTGGATCCGCGACCGGGTCGAGGGCGAGGCGGCGGAGCCCGCCGCGGCCGGCGCCCTCCTCGCCGAGCGCCTGCTCGCCGCCGGCGCCCGCGAGATCCTCGACCTCGCCGAGCCCCTGTAAGGCTTCCGGTGCGCTTCATGCCACCCATACGAGCAAAAGGCGCACCGGAATGAGCGCCCGCGCGGGAGTCGTCTACCTGGTCGGGGCCGGGCCCGGCGACCCCGGGCTGATCACGGCGCGGGCGCTGGAGCTGATCGCCTCCGCCGACGCGATCTACTACGACCGCCTCATCCCCCCCGGTGCCCTCGACAACGCCCGCCCCGACGCCGAGCTCGCCTACGTAGGCAAGACCCCCCAGGGCACGTCTGTGCCGCAGGGGGAGATCAACGAGCGGCTGGTCGAGGCGGGGCGGGCGGGAAAGAGGGTGGTGCGGTTGAAGGGGGGCGATCCGTTCGTCTTCGGGCGCGGCGGCGAGGAGGGGGAAGCGCTGCGCGAGGCGGGGATCGAGTTCGAGGTCGTGCCCGGGGTCACGGCGGGGGTCGCGGCGCCGGCCTACGCCGGCATCCCGGTCACCCACCGCGACGACGCCTCGGCGGTCGCCTTCGTCACCGGACACGAGGACCCGGAGAAGGCCGAGGCGGCGATCGACTGGGAGGCGCTGGCGCGCTTCCCCGGCACGCTCGTCTTCTACATGGGCGTCAAGCGGCTGGGCGGGAACGCGGCGGCGCTGATCGAGGCCGGCCGCGACGCCGACGAGCCCGCCGCCGCGGTCGAGCGCGGCACGATGGACGGCCAGCGCACCGTGGTCGCCACGCTGGGCACGCTGGCCGAGGCGGTCGAGCGAGAGGCCATCGGCGCGCCGGCGGCGATCGTCGTCGGCCCGGTCGCGGCCCGGCGCGAGGGGCTCGCCTGGCTGGAGCGGCGCCCGCTGCACGGCAAGCGCGTCGTCGTCACCCGCGCTCGCGCTCAGGCAAGCGGCCTCGCCGCGACCCTGCGCGGGCTGGGCGCCGAAGTCGTCGAGCTGCCGACGATCCGGATCGAGGCGCGGATCGAGGCGGACGAGGTGCGACGGGCGGTTGAGCGGATCGGCGAGTACGCGCTGATCTGCCTGACGAGCCCGAACGGGGTGCGCCTGCTCTTCGAGGCACTCGCCGCCGCCGGCAAGGACGCGCGGGCGCTCGCCGGTGGAACGAAAAAGAAGCAGGTAAGGAAGGGGGCGGGCGTCGAGAGTCCTACGGAAGGAGGACCTGCGCCCGGCGAGGCCCCTGAACCGACAGGCACGACGATCGCAGCGATCGGGCCGGGAACCGCTCGTGCTCTGGCCGAACATGGGATCAAGGCGGATGTGGTCCCAGAGCGCTTTGTCGCCGAGGCCCTGGTAGAGGCCCTTGCGGCAGCGGAAGTCGAGGGCAAGCGAGTCCTCGTCGCTCGCGCCGCGGAGGCGCGCGACGTCCTCCCCGACGCCCTGCGCGAGCGCGGCGCCGCAGTCGATGTCGTCGCCCTCTACGAGACGGTGCGCGAGACGCCGAGCGACGCGGCGATCGCGGCGGCGCAGGGCGCCGACTACGTCACCTTCACCTCATCCTCGACCGTGCGCAACCTGACCGAGGCGCTCGGCGACCGCTTCCCGGCGGGCGCCCGCGTCGTCTCGATAGGCCCGATCACCAGCGAGGCCGCGCGCGAGGCCGGCCTCACCGTCCACGTCGAGGCCGAGCGTCACGACATCGACGGCCTGGTCGAGGCCCTGCTTGCCGACGCAACGAGCTGATCGCAGGATTTGGTGGCCTATAGACCCCCAAAAGCTGCGATCGGCGGCGACGAGGTGGCCTTTGGGGCGCCGCATAGGCATTTCAGGGTCACCGATTCGACCAACGCCCGCGCCCGTGAGCTGGCCGAGGCAGGCGTGCCCGGGGGAACCGTGGTCACCGCCGAGGAGCAGACCGCCGGCCGGGGGCGGCAGGGGCGCACCTGGACGGCGCCGACCGGCAAGGCGCTGCTCTACTCGGCTGTCCTCCGTCCCCTTGACGAGCGCCACATGCTGCTACCGCTCGCCGTCCCGCTCGCGGTCTGCGAGGCCGCCGAGGAGCTGCGGCCCGGGATCGAGTGCGCGATCAAGTGGCCAAACGACGTCTGGCTGGACGAACGCAAGCTCGCCGGGGTCCTCATAGAGGCCAAGCCCCAGGACGGCTGGGCGGTGATCGGCGTCGGCCTCAACCTCTCGATCGCGCCGGACGAGTTCCCCGACGACCTGCGCTGGCCGGCGATCTCGCTCTTCGGCGCGCTCGTCGCGGCAACCGCAGCCTTAAACCGTCACCTCGACCGCTGGGTCGCCGCCCCCCGCAACGAGATCCTCGCCGCCTGGCGCTCGCGCGACGCGCTGCGCGGCCGCGATGTCGCCTGGGACGGCGGCGCCGGCGTCGCCGAGGGGATCGACGACTCCGGCGACCTACTCGTCGTCGTCGGCGGCGGCGACCGCGTCGTCCTCGGCGCCGGCGAGGTCCACCTCAGGCTCTGAGCCGTTGTCCTTCGCCTCGGCGGAGGACTCGCCCGTCCGCTCCGCCGCTTCGGCGCCGTTCTCGCCCTCGCCGCCTTTTTTCTTCTTGCGCCGCCGCCGTTTCTTCCCCCCCTTGGGGAAGTTGCGCAGCAGCTCGCGCGCCGTCGCCGAGGGTTTGCGCGCCATCCGCATGCGGGCGCCGCGCAGCACCTCCTCCCCTTCCGGCGTGTGGGAGACGGCGCCGGCGAGCAGCGCCACAGCCAGGCGGCGGTCCTGTTTGCGCGCCGCGTGGACCAGCCGGCGCGCGTTGCGGCCGTGCGCCCGCCCGGAGGAGTTGACCAGCAGCCCGAGCAGCCGCTTGGTCTCCGGCCAGCGCTGCACGGCGTACTCTTCGTGCAGCTCGCGGGTGTAGGAGGCGAGCCGCCAGACCCACGCCTGCGCCTGGTCGCGGCGGCCGATCCGCTTGTCGACCAGCGCCTGCAGCAGGGTGCGGGTGCCGGCCCGCTTGTCGTCGCGACTCCAACTGCCGACGATTTCGATCGCGTCGTCGAAGGCCTCGGGGTCGCGCAGGTCGGCGATCTCGGCCAGCGCTTTCAGCCGCAGCTGCGAGTTGCGGTTGCGCTGCACGCAGGTGAGCAGGAAGCGGCGGCGCAGCTCCTTGGTGCGGTCGTTCTGCAGCATCGAGCGGGCGCGGCGCCAGTTCTGCGGGTTGACCCGTGCCCCGGCCAGCGCCGCCCAGGCGTGCTGCTCGGCGTGGTCGAGGTTCTCGACCGCGATCCGCCAGAGCTCGCGTTCGAGCACCTGGGTGCGGCGCTCGGAGTCTGAGGCGACGGGGACGATGCGGCGCTCCACCCGCACCCGGCGGCCGCGGCCGCGCCGCACCGGGCCGACGACGATCGCGCCGCCGCGGTAGACGTCGCGGTCGAGCAGGCTGTGCAGGGTGACGATCGTCTCGTCGTGGGTCGTCGCCGGGTGGACGAAGTCGATCACCAGGCCGGCCTCCTTGCCGGGCGCCCGCCGGGTGACGCGGCCGACCCGCTGCTGGTAGATCCGCCTGGAGGCGGTCGGCGCCAGGTGCATGCAGATCGTCGCCCGCGGCGAGTTCCAGCCCTCGGCGAGCAGCATCGCGTTGCAGAGCACGTCGACCTCGCCGCGCTCGTAGGCGGCGAGGATCTCGGCCAGTTCGCGCTTCGGCGTCTCGCCGGAGACGGCGCGGGCGACGATGCCGGCCTCCTGCAGCGCCTTGGCGACGTGCTTGGCGTGCTGCACGCCGGCGGTGTAGAGGACGCCGGGGACCTTGCTGAAGCGCGTCTTGTAGAGGTCGGCGATCGCCACGTTGAAGGGCTCCTGGTCGAGCAGGGCGGCCAGCTCCTCCTGGTCGAAGTCCTGGTCGACCTCGCCTTTGCGCAGCGGCACCTTGGCGATCGTCCGCACCCCCGGCCCGGGCGGGATGCGGATGCAGCGCAGCGGCGCGATCACGCCGCGGCGCGCCGCCTGGGCGAGGTCGAAGCGCGAGGTCTGGGTCGGGAAGAGGTCGGCGACGTGGCGGGCGATCAGCGCCCCGGTCGCGGTCATGCCGATGAAGACCGGCCCGGTCCAGGCGCGGATGCAGGCGCTGGTCTTCTCGCCCAGCGCGGTGTGCGCCTCGTCGCAGATCACGATCGAGTAGGCGTCGGAGACCTTCTTGTGGTTGCGCACGAACCACTGGTAGGTCTCGACCGTGACCGGGCCTTCGGCGTCGTCGCGGTCGCCGAGCAGCGGCGGGCGCAGGCGCTCCTTGTAGCCGCGGTCGGAGATCTCGCCGATGAACTGTTCGACCAGGTTGCGGCGGTGGGTGAGGATGAGGACGCCGCCGGTGCGGGAGGCGTCGATGAAGCCGACCGCGGCGACGGTCTTGCCGGCGCCGGTGGCGTGCTCGAACCAGAAGCGGCGGGCGGCGCCGGGGTCGTCCGGGCCCTCCGGGGAGGGCGCCTCTTCGTCGTCTTCGTCGGCGGTCTCTTCCTCCCAGTCCTGCGGCTCCTCGTCGGGAGCGAGCTCGTCCTCCTCGTCGAGCGCGTCCTGGCCGTCGAGCGAGGCTTCGCCGGCGACGCCGTTTTCGGCCGCCGTCTGCTGCTCGGACATCAGCTCGGTCAGGGTGCCGGAGAGGGCGTCGACCTGGTGGGGGTTGAGCTCGGCGCCGTCGCGCAGCTTCGGCGGTTCCTCGGCCAGCAGGCGCTCGAGGCCCAGCAGCAGCGAGAAGTCGCGGCGCCACTGGATCGAGGGCGCCTCCGCCCCCTCGTCGAGCTCCTTCAGCGCCGCGTCGAGGGCGCGGCGGCGGGCGGTGCCGGGGGCGAGCGCCTCGGGGCCCTCGCCTTCAAGCAGCAGCGGCTCGCGGGCAAAGGCCGCCGCCCGCTCGATGTCGGCGCTTGAGGGAACTGCCGCTGGCGCGGCGACTGCGCTGGTCTTGGCCATGAAGGCTTTCAGTTGTTCCCACGGCGACGGTGACGTGCCGACGGGAAGGCTTGGTGAGGATGGCGGGGGTTAGGGCCTCTCCCTGTCCCCGACGATCTCAAGCGGTTCGGATAGGGCGAACCAGACCTCCCTATTGTAAACATCGAAGTGAGACCGTTGCGGCCGAACCCTGCGCTTGCGCTGACCGTCGTCCTCGCTTTGGCGCTGCTCGCGGGCGGCTGCGGCTCCTCCCCCTCAGACCGCGCGAGCGCTCCGCCGGACTACGAGCGGGCGCTGGCCGGAGCGCCGCCGCGACTGGCGGCGCTGTACGCGCAGGCCAACGAGCTGCTGCCCGGCGGGCTCGAGGCCTACGAGCGGCAGCTTGCGGAGCTACGCGGTCACCCGATCGTCGCCAACGTCTGGGCATCGTGGTGCGGCCCCTGCCGCTTCGAGTACCCCTTCTTCCAGCGGGCCGCCGCCGAGTACGGCAAGCGGGTCGCCTTCCTCGGCATCGACAAACAGGACGACGACGACGCGGCCCGCACCTTCCTGCGCGAAGAGCCCGTCCCCTACCCCAGCTACGAGGACCCCGACGCGGCGATCTCCGACAGCATCGGCGCCACCCTCGGCATGCCCGACACCGCCTTCTACGACAGCGGCGGCGAGCTCGTCTACCTCAAACAGGGTCCCTACGACGACTTCGCCGAGCTGCGCGCCGACATCGAGCGGCACGCCCTCGGCGGCGGCGAAGGCGGATAATCCGGGGCGTGGACGTCTTCGTCGTCATCGCCATCGTCGCGGTCGCGGTGTTGCTGGCCGAGCTGTTGCTGCCGACCGGCGGCGTGCTCTCCGGAATCGGGGCGGTGGGATTGATCGCCGCCGGGGTCGTCGCCCTCACGGCGGAGTCGGACTCAAGTGCCAGCGACTGGGCCGGGCCGGGGCTGATCACGCTCGGCGCGCTCTCGCTGATCACCGCCTACGTGGTCGGCCGCAAAGTGCTGGCCGCACACCGCGACGAACCGGTGCGCGCCGGCTACGAGGAGCTGGTCGGCGCCCGCGCCGAGGCGCGCACCTCGCTCGATCCGGAGGGGCAGGTGTGGATCGAGGGTGCGCTCTGGCGGGCCCGCCTGGAGGGCGACCGCGGGCCGCTCCGCCCGGGAGATAGAGTCACGGTCGAGGCGGTCGACGGTCTCACCCTCGTGGTGCGGGCCGAGCCGCCGGCCGATGCAGCCGACAAGAGCCCTCCCTCCGGGGGCGGCGAGGAAGGAGCGGGCTGATGGAAGTCGCACTCGTAGTACTGGTCGTCCTGGCGATCTTCGTCCTGATCGTCGCCGGCTCGGCGATCCGGGTCCTGCGCGAGTACGAGCGCGGGGTGATCTTCCGGCTCGGACGCCTGATCGCGACCAAGGGCCCCGGCCTGATCCTGCTGATCCCGATGATCGACCGGATGGAACGGGTCGACCTGCGCACGGTGACGCTCAACATCCCGCCGCAGGAGGTGATCACCCGCGACAACGTTCCCTCGAGCGTCAACGCGGTCGCCTACTTCCGCGTCGTCGACCCCAACCGGGCGATCGTCGAGGTCGAGAACTTCCTGCTCGCCACCTCGCAGATCTCGCAGACGGCGCTGCGCTCGGTGCTCGGCAAGGCCGAACTGGACCAGCTCCTCTCCGAGCGTGAGCGGCTGAACGAAGAGCTGCAGACGATCATCGACGAGTCGACCGAGCCCTGGGGGGTCAAGGTGACCGCGGTCGAGATCAAGGACGTCGAGATCCCCGAGCAGATGCAGCGGGCGATGGCGCGCCAGGCGGAGGCGGAGCGCGAGCGGCGGGCGAAGATCATCAACTCCGAGGGCGAGTACCAGGCGGCGCAGAAGCTCACCGACGCCGCCGACATCATCAGCACCAACCCGGCTTCGCTGCAGCTGCGCTACCTGCAGACGCTGCTGGAGATCGGCGGCAACCAAAACACGACGGTCGTCTTCCCGATCCCGATGGACATCCTCAAGTCCTTCGCCGAGGGCTCGCGCGACGCTTGAGCACTCCCGAGATCCGCATAGACCAACTGACTGGTTTGCGCACCATTCTCGCGCCCGGGCGGGCCGACCGTCCGCACGGGTTCGAGGCGCGGCGCGGCGAGGAGAAGGGCGCGGAGGGTTGCCCCTTCTGCGAGGGGCACGAGGAGAAGACCCCGCCCGAGGTGTACGCGGTGCGGCCGGGGGGCGGCGCGGCGGACACGGCGGGCTGGACGAGCCGGGTGGTGCCAAACCTGTACCCGGCGCTGGGCGCCGAGGACGGCGGGGGAGCGGAGGCAACCAGCGGCGAGGCGGGCTCCTTCGCAAGCGCCGGCGACCCGCTGCTCGCCTCCCGGCGGGCGGGCGAGCCCGATCTGTTCGCCGCGCGGCCGGCGGCGGGTGGGCACGAGGTGATCGTCAACGCGCCCGAGCACGTGACGGCGATGGCCGAGCTGAGCGAGGAGCGCTTCGCCGCCGCGGTCGCGACCTGGCGCGAGCGGATGCGCGCCCATTCGGACGCCGCCTACGTGCAGGTCGTCGTCAACGAGGGAGCGGGGGCGGGCGCCTCCCTCCCCCACACCCACGCGCAGCTCTACGCCCTGCCCTTCGTCCCGGCGGCGCTGGCGCGGGAGCGCGAGCGGGCGGGCGCCTACGCCGAACGGACCGCGGGCGGCGGGCTGCTGGCCGACGTCCTGGTCGAGGAGGTGCGGCGGCGCGAGCGGCTGGTGGCGATCGACGAGGAGGCGGCGCTGCTCTGCCCCTGGGCCTCGCGCACGCCCTACGAGCTGCGGGTCGTGCCGCGGGCGACGACGGGCCGCTTCGAGCAGGACGAGGGCGGCGCGGCGATGATCCGCACCGCGATGCGCCTCCTCGCCGAGCGCTTCGACGGGCCGCCGGAGCTGAACCTCTGGGTCGTCACCGCGCCGCACGGCGCCGAGCGGTTCCACTGGCACGTCGACATCGCCCCGCGGCTGACGGTCAAGGCCGGCTTCGAGCTCGGCACCGGCGTCGACATCAACGTCTACGCGCCCGAGCGGGCTGCTGCCGACCTGCGCGAGCTCGCTTCACCCTCACGCACCTGACTTTCCGGCCGGACGCGGCCTTGCGACGGGCTCGCTGCTTGCGGAAGCCGCGGCGGCACCTGTTCAAGCACCTCACCTTGCCGCGCACCCGCTTCTGCCGAAAGCCCCTGGGGCACCGCCTTACGCAGCGCACCTTGCCGCGCACGCGCTGCTTGCGGAAGCCCTTCCGGCAGCGCAGCGGACGTTGGGCGGGCGGGGCGGCGAGCGCCGGCAGCAGGGGGTTGAGCGCGGGCGCGGGCCCCGGGTCATTGGAGCCCCCGTCGTCGTCGGGCTCGGGTGGCGGCGGGTCGTCGGTCTTGAACTCGACGTCTTCCCCCTCTGTCGTGCCGGCGTTGCTGCTCACCACAAGCCGGTAGTGGTACGCGGTGCTGGGCGCCAGCCCGGAGACGCCTATGGCCTGTGCCACATCGACGGACACCGGCCCCGGCATGGTCGGGCAGGGAATATTCGTTCCGTACGAGGTGCTTGTGCCGAACTCGAAGTGACAGTCGGTGACCGAACCTCCGCGAGGGTTGACCCTGGCCCTGACCGTGGCGCTGCTCGGAGTCACGCTCGACGGCGGTTCCGGGGTTACGCTCGGCGGAAGAGCGGGCAGGGTCTCGAGCTCGACCGGGTCCCCGCTGGTGGAGCCGGCATAGCTGGTTGCGGTAACCCGGTAGCGGTAGGGGGTCGCCGGCGACAGCCCCGAGATGCCCAGGCTGAGTGCCGTGTCGCTCAGTCCATCGGGCTCTTCCGGACACGGCTCGGTTATGGCGTTGGCGAACCCGTTGGCTCCGAAGTCGGCCTCGTCGGTGTATTCGAACTCGCATTCGAGCACGGCGTGCCCGTTGGCGTTGACAGTTGCCCTCAGGGTCGCCTCGAGCTGGCCGACCGGATTCGCCGTCTCGGTCGTCACCGCCGGGGGAGAGATCGTCGTCCTTTCGAAGACGTAGAACTTGCCGAGATCCCCGACGAACAGATCGCGCGAGGTGGCGTCGACGGCGATCTGCGTGGCCACGAGGGCGCCGAACATCGGGTCCGGGTCGGTGAACAGCCCGGCGCCGAAGTCGTCGAACTGCACCCCCGAGGAGTCATAGGCAGCGATGTGGTAGTCGGCACCGCCCGGCAGGTTGCCGACGAACACGTCGTCGCTGTCGGGGTCGATGCCAATCCCCGCGGCGCCCTGCCCGGTCTGCAGTACGGAGTCGAAGGCGTACGCGCCTTCGGACAGCGTCAGCTTGACCACCCGGTTCGGTTCCAGATCGACCACGTAGAGATCGTCTTCGGAATCGAGCGCAACGCTGACCGGTTTGCCGAAGCCGCCTCCGGGACAGCCGCCGCAGGCGATCTGTTCCTGCAGCGTGCCGGCGGAGTCGAAGACCTGCACCGAATCCGCGGCGGCGTTCGGGTAGTAGACAAGGCCGGCCGGGTCAGTGGCGACCTGGGGAAGGGTTCCGGTCTCGGTCAGCGCGAAGGAGGGGCCCGCGACCCCGGTCGAGGAGAAGACGTCCATCTGCGGCGTGCCGAAGGTTCCGAACGGCGTCTGGAGGCGCGCCTGGACCGCGTAGAGCCCCTGCGTCACCGGGTTGACGGCGACTCCGGCGTAAAAGGGTTCGACGCCGACCGAGAGGGCGCCGACGGGGGTGAGGTCACTCTCGAAGCGAGCGATCTCACCCGGCGCCCCTTTGCCATTGGAGCTCACGATCGCCACGTAGATGCGCCTGCTGGTCTGGTCGACGGCGATCCCGTGCGGGACTCCTTCGCCGAGCGATACCTGCGGGGTGGTCGTGTCGAGCTCGTAGCCGGTCGCGGCCCGCGCCGGAGGCGCGGCGGCCAGAATCGCGGTCGAGACGACCGCCAGGACCCCTGCGAGCATGCGTACCACGATGTTTATCGAGGCTAACAGTCGTTTCGCCGAATACGAGATCCGTTAACAAACCGTTCGTCCGAACGGCCATTTCCGGCTGCCTCGCCCGAGGTCCGCCACCAGTAGGCTGCCTTCCGCAATGCCCCCCAATCCCCGCCCGATCCCCCGCTTCATCGCGGACAGCACGCAGGAGGGGATCCCGCACGGGCGCTTCGCGGAGCAGCTGGCGGGCGAGTTCCGCAAGGCATGCGAGGCGATCGCCGACCTGCCCGACGGCATCTCCGTCCCGGCCGAGATCGAGTGGTTTCCAGAGCGCGCCTGGGGCGGCAGGGTCTGGGTCCCGGCGACCGCGCGGGCGGACGGCCCGGAGGGCGCCGTCGAGCTGTTCGGTCATGTCTCCTACCGGCAGCCCACCGACGGCGAGCCGTCCGACTTCAACTCCTCGGCGGACTTCACCGACATCCTCGCCGAGGACAACCCCGAGTGGAGCATCGATCTGAACGACGACGTGATCGGTCGCTGGCGGGGTGAGAACGGGCGGGCGGGAGACGTAACGCTCGTATGGGGTCGCCCGCTGGTTCGCGGCGCCGTCGCCGCGACCGCCGAGCTGGACGGGGAGACGGTCGACCAAGAGGTCGTCACTGACGAACGCTTCACCCTGGTCGCCCTCGACGCCTTGAAGGGCTACGGCGACGACGTCTTAATGCACGTGAAGCTCTGGAGCCGCCGCGCCCAGGAGCTGGCCGGCGAGAGCCTCTACGCCTGAAGGTCGCTGCGGCGACGATCGAGTCAGACGGCGGCCGCCGGCTGAAGGGCATCGGCAAGCGCCTGGGCCTCGCTACGGGCGACGGATGCGAAATCCGCCTTCGGGGAAGCGTAGAGGATGGAGCGAGAGGCGCTGACCAGGAAGGCGTCGCTTCCGGCTTGCCGGTGCGCGGCGACGACCGCAGCCAAATCGCCGCCCTGCGCGCCCACCCCTGGAATCAGTATCGGCAGGTCCGCCGGCACGTCCGCGCGAACTTGCTCGAGCTCGTCGGGGTAGGTCGCCCCGACCACCAAGCCGCAGTTGCCGGCCGCGTTCCAATCCGCGGCGACCGACCGGGCGACCCGGCGGTAGAGCGGCACGCCGTCGACGACCAGGTCCTGGAACTCGCCCGCCCCAGGGTTGGAGGTGCGCGCCAGGACGAAGATGAGCTTCTCCTCTCGTTTCAAGAAGGGCTCCAGCGCCTCCCGGCCCAGGTAGGGATGGACGGTGATCGCATCGGCGCCAAGCCGATCGAAGGCGGCGACGGCGTAACCCGCGTTGGTCGAGCCGATGTCGGCGCGCTTCGCGTCCAGGATCACGGGCACGCCCGACGCGCTTGCCCGCACGGCCGCGATGGTCTCCGCCAGCGCTCGGAACCCGTCCGGTCCCAGCGCCTCGTAGAAGGCCGCATTCGGCTTGTACGCACAGACCAAATCCGCGGTGCTCTCGACAATCTCGCGGTTGAAGGCGACGACTCGATCGGCGGGGTCCGCGTCCGGCCGAACGGACTCGGGAATCCGGGCGGGATCGGTATCCAAGCCGACGACGAGATGACGTCCTTCGGCATGATGCGCCCTCAAAGCCTCGACGCAAGAACCACGATCCATCCTCGTAGCGTATCTGCGGCGCGGCACAGGCCTCGTGGCGGTTGGTCGAAGCGGAGGGGCGTGGTCGGCGCCCTGCTCCGCTACCGTGTGCCTATATGGCATCCATTCAGGCAAGCAAGCCGCCGCGAGACGCTGCGGCTGAGGCTGAGGCAGCCCGGGTGCAACGGCTGCGGACGGACGCTCGACGCCCCATGAGCGTGAACCTTGCCGAGGGCATCGCGCTGAGCCACAAGTTGATGCGATTCGTTGGCTCCGCCCGCCCCCATTGACCGAACCGGCCTTCGATCGACTTCTGCGCCGGCTCTCTGACGCGGAGGTGGAGTTTGTCCTGGTGGGTGGTCTTGCCGTCAATGCCTGGGGCGTCGTCCGCGGCACGAAGGACGTGGACGTTGTCGTCGCCCCCGACACCGAGAACCTCAAACGTGTCGCTGAGATCGCAGTCGAGGCACATGGCCACGTCCAGAAGGGAGAGGCCTTTCTCAGCACCCCCTTCGCGATCGCCGCCGAGCTGGCGAGCGGCGAGCGCGTCGCGATCGAGACCGAGCTGGGCATGCTGGACGTGGTGCAAGGGCTCGATGGCGTTCCCGAGTATGCGGAGTTGCGCTCCTCCGCAGTTGACACCGAAATCCTCGGCGTCAAAGTCTCGGTCTGCTCGCTGGACGCATTGAGAGAGATGAAGCGAGCAGCGGGTAGGCCCCGCGATCATGTCGACATCGAAGACCTCGATGCAACCGGCGCTTAGCTCTACGATTGCCTCCAGCCCCGATAGCTCACTGGATAGAGCGACTCCCTCCTAAATCGGCGTGGAGGAGTTGGGGTTTTCGGCTTCGCAGAGCGCGTTGCGATGCGGAGCGCTCGCGCGCGCATTCGGTGGGATTACGCAGGATTAGCTTCGATTTGGGCAGCCGCTGCCCAATGGATTGCATTGTCGCCAGGCCGCTCCGGTACCGTGTCGTCATGGCTTCTAGCGACCTGATCGACAAGGCTGGCAAGGCACTGGCGGCAGCCGCTGGAGCCGACGCGAAAGTCATCCTGTTCGGCTCCTACGCTCGTGGAGAAGAGCGGGCCGACAGCGACCTCGATTTCCTGGTGATCGAGCCGGAGGTCGACGATCACTTTGGCGAGTCAATTCGACTGGCAAAGCTGGTCGGGGAGCTTGGGGTGCCAGCTGACGTGGTAGTTGCCAGCGAGAACCACGTGCGTGAATGGGGTGGCCTTTCGGGCACGATGATCCACGACGCCATGGCTGAGGGGAAGGTCGTTGGCGACCGGGCCACGTAGCGGCGACGACCTCGCCCAGCTCCTCATGGAGAAGGCGGCGGGCGACGAAAAGATCCTCTTCCGGCTCATCGATGAGGAGGACATCCCCGATGACGGCCTCGGGTTCCACGCCCAGCAGGCAGTGGAGAAGATGCTCAAGGCCGTCCTGGCCCACAACGAAGTTGTCTACGAGCGGACGCACAACATCGCCTATCTGCTCAAGCTGCTCACCGACGCTGACATCGCCACACCCGACGGAGCGTCCGATCTGCCCAATCTGAGTCCTTGGGCTGCCGAGCTGCGCTACGGCCGACAGCCTGAAGCTGTTCCCGGTCGCCGCGAAATGCGAACGTTGGTCGAGCAGGTCAAAGTTTGGGCCGATACCCAGGTGGCGGTCGCGTCGGAGGCACGCGACGACACTGGATCTCCGCCTCCTCCCCCCACCCCGACCAAAGGACTCGGCCGCCCGGAGACTCTCGGTGGCTCATCGGGCAAAGATGACTAGCCACGCCATGGCGTCAGACGGTTCATCTTCCCCGGCAACCGACACTTCTTTCGAGGCGGTGCGGAAGCGCCTCGGCACCGAGCCAGGCACGTGGTCAGACTTCGAAGCAGAGTACGGCCCGCTCCGCCCGCCGGACGGCGATCAGGCTCTACGCTGTCCGGAATCCCGCCCCGATAGCTCAGCTGGATAGAGCGACTCCCTCCTAAGGAGTAGGCCGCAGGTTCGAATCCTGCTCGGGGCGTCAACGAATCGAGGCACAGGTCACCAGATCGTGGGAACGCCGTGGGCGGCGACGCCGGGGTCGCGGGTGACGACGGGCACGCCCTCGATCATCGCCTGAGCGGCGAGCAGGCGGTCGAAGGGGTCGCGGTGGGGCTTGCCGTTCAACTCGACGTAGGGAAGACGGCGATAGGCGCTGGCGTGCGCCGTTGAGATCGGCAGAAGCGAGAAGCCCTCGGCAAGCAGCTCCTCGGCCCACTCCTCGGCGGCCTCGAGCTTGCCGAGGGACGCCTTGATTGAGACCTCGAATAGAGTGCCTGCGCCGAACAGCGGCTCCTCGGATCCGGCGATCGCCTCGCGCGCGGTCTCGGAGAGAGTCGGATCGTCAGCGAGCCACCACAGCGCGGCGTGGGTGTCGAGCAGTAGCCTCAGCCCTCGACCCCGAGCGCGCGGGCGAGGTCGGCGGGCCAGGCGTCGAAATCCTCAGCCAGATGGATGCGCCCGGCGAGCGCGCCGGGCTTGCGCCGCGCGGCGCTCGACTTGGGCAGCGGGACCAGGCGGGCCACCGGCTGGCGGCCGCGGCACAGCTCGACGCTCTCGCCCTGCTCGGCGAGGGCGACGAGCTTGGAGAGGTTGGTCTTGGCCTCGCCGATGGTGAAGGTGCGGGTCATCGAAGTGAGGATACCAGGTAGCTTGACCAGGTTGGCCAAGCGGGTGCCCCTCCCCGAGAGGCAAAGACTGGACTCACCTCTCGCCCGGTTCCTACCGAGCCTTCGCTCCGCTCACCTGCGCCCGGCTCACCCTGCTGTGGGAAGAGCGTTTGGCTTTGCGCCCCTGCTTCCTGCACGGAATCCGGATCTTCGGCTGCAGGAGGACCTGCCTGGCGTTGTGGGCGCTCATCGCGATCCGCGCCCGCTGCGGGCCTTTGCAGAGGTTGCGGGAGGCGACCAGGAGGCTCTTCTTGCCGGCCTGCAGGTGCAGGACGAACTTGGAGACCGGGGCGTCGGGGACGACGTCGAAGGTGTTGCGCAGGGCGCCTTTGACCGAGTCGGTTCTGCCCACGACCTCCACTCTGACCGGCTGGTGGGCGGGGCCGCGTAGGTCGGCGACCAGGTCGGGCAGTTTGTTGTCGGAGGATCGCAGGTAGACGTTGCCGTGAAGCGGGTAGTCGACCAGCGGGCTCGTCGCTACCGCGGAGCCGTAGATCGAGCCCGCCGGGCAGGCGTTGGCCGCGAACTGCACCCGGGTGCAGACGGTGCGGATGTGGCTTTGGTCCAAGAACAGGGACCTCGGCATCGTCACCGCGGTGCGGGCGATGTTGGCGTCGCCCGGCCTCGGCATGACGATCGCCCGCAGCCTCGGGTTGGCGCCTCTGGTGAAGCGCTTGCCGAAGAGGCGCAGGAAGACCTTGGGCTTGAAGCCGAGGCGGCCGCACTCCCCCACCTGGAAGCGG
>Ga0299914_10000103_pt1 | contig 47716 bp, 52 predicted proteins | sample RVTome_10_FD_201361 | JGI IMG/M metagenome (GOLD analysis project Ga0299914, IMG submission 201361) | Soil microbial communities from uranium-contaminated site in the Upper Colorado River Basin, Wyoming, United States - RVT153D57 (version 2) ... | reverse complement strand
GTGACGCTCACGTCGGGCCCGGCCAACCAGCGGGTGATCTCGTTGCCCACGGTGATGACGGTCACCCCGACCAGTGCCCCGGACACGCTCTTGCGGCCCCCGACGATCAGCATGGTCAGCGTCAGCAGCGTGTAGTCGAAGAAGAAGAACCTCGGGGTGATGGTGCCGAGCTCGTACACCCGCAGCGATGCCCCGACGGCCACGATGACCACCGACAGGAGCAGTGCCGCCATCTGCTGGACGGCTGGGTCGATGCCGATGGCGCGGGCGGCCAGGTCGTCCTCGCGGGCGGCCTGGGCGAGCCGGCCCCAAGGTGACACCGCGAACAAGCGGGCGACCACGACCGAACCGAGCAGGGCCAAGACGACGGGGCCGTTCCCTCCGAGCGAGTCACCCAGGTCGAAGGAGAGCCCGGCGCGATCACCGCCGGTCAACTGGGTCCAGTTGACCGCCATCTCGTGGACCAGGAAGAGCAGGGCGAGGGTGATCATGGTTGCCGAGACCGCGCCCGACCGGGCCCCGGACCGGGCCAGGCCCAGGCCGACCAGAACAGCGACGGCAAGGGTCACCAGGCAGGCCACCAGGCAGGCCACCAGCGGTGATGCGCTCACGTCGGCCAGCCCGAAGGGGGCGTCGGGGATGATGGTGGCCTTGCGCTCGGGCGAGATGGCGAAGATGGCGAACACGTATCCGGCGATTCCGGCGAAGCCGATGTGGCCGAAGGACAGGACCCCGGTGTTGCCCACGTAGACCTGGATCCCCACCACCACGACCGCGTTGATCAGCATCTGGGTGAAGAGGGTGTCGCGTGAGCCACCGCCGGTGAGCGTGTAGGCGAGACCGCCGGCCACGATGAGCGCACACAGAGCGGTTCCGCCTGCGGTGGGGGCCAGCCAGCGCTGCACGGCGGCGCGGCTCATCACACGCGCTCGGCGTGCCCGACCGAGATCAGGCCCTGAGGCCGGAACGTGAACAGCAGTGCGATCCCCAAGAAGACGATGCCGTTCGTGAGTCCGACCCAGCCGTCGGGTAGGCGGGCCAGCAGCAGCACCTCGACGAGGCCCAGCACGAAGCCACCGAGGACGGCGCCGCTCATGCTGCCCAGCCCGCCGATGAGCGCCGCCAGCACGCCCTTCAACATCGGCGTCAGGCCGGCGGTGGGGGACGCCCGACCGGTGCGCATCAGCACGAAGACGGCGGCGATGCCGGCCAGCACGCCAGCAAGGATGAACGCACCACGGATGACGCGGTCGCTGCGTATGCCCATCAACCGAGCCGTGTCGAAGTCGGCGGCGGCGGCGCGCAACGACACCCCGAACATCGTCCTCTGCAGCAGGTACACGGTGGCCAGCAGGGTGATGGCCGTCACTGCGATGGTCACGAGATCGAAGACCTCGAGGTTGACGCCTCCCAGCGACACGGTGTTGGTGATCCAGTCCGGTCTGTCGAAGGTGCGGACGTTGGCGGAGACGAACATCACGAACAGGGCGGCCACCACGAAGTGGACGCCGAACGACGTCAGCAGCATCGTGAAGTCCGGAGCGCCGCGCACCCACCGGAAGGCGACGAACTCGATGGCCACGGCAGTGCCCACGGCGGTGGCCACGATGACCGGGGCGTAGGCCCACCAGGCCAGGTCCAGGGTGAACATCAGGTAGGCGACGTAGGCACTGACCGTGATGAGCTCGCCGTGGGCGAAGTTGACGAGGTGCATGACGCCGAAGATGAGGGCGATGCCGAGGGCGATGAGGGCGTACTCCGAGCCCCGCCCGAGGCCGTCGACGGTCTGCTGGACGAGCTCGGTCACAGCGCGCTGCGACCGACGTAGGTCTCGAACAGATCGGTCCGGCCGGCCAGCTCGGCTGACCGCCCTCCGGCCACGACCTCGCCGCTGCGCATGACGTAGGCACGGTCGGCCACCTGCAGCATCCGCACCGCGTTCTGTTCCACCACCAGCAGGGTCCTCCCCTGCCGGCGCAACTCGGACACGAGGTCGAAGACGGCGTCGACGAGGATGGGGGCGAGCCCCAGCGATGGCTCGTCCATCAGGATCATGGTCGGGCGGCTCATCAAGGCCCTGGCGATGGCCAGTTGCTGGGCCTCCCCTCCTGACAGGTAGCCGGCCGAGGTGTTCCAGCGGGCCCGCAGGACGGCGAAGAGGTCGCCCACCTCGTCGAGCAGTCGGGCCCGCTCGGAACCGCGCACCGTGGCCCCACCCACCAGGAGGTTCTCGCGCACGGTGAGGTCGACGAAGATTCGCCGCCGTTCGGGTACCAGGGCGAGGCCGGACCGCAGCATCCGGTCGGGTGACCACCCGGTCACGTCGGTGCCGTCGAAGCGGACACGACCGCCCGCTGGTGGCCTCAGACCGGCCACCGCTCCCAGCGTCGTGGACTTGCCGGCGCCGTTGGGCCCGACGATGCCCACCACCTCGCCCGTCCCGACCGTGATGGCTGCGTGGCGCACCGCCGATATCGACCCGTACCTGACGGTCAGATCCTCGATCTCGAGTAGGGCCACTGCGGCGGGTGAGGGCCGCTAGCCGCCGATGGTGGCTGCCAGTGTCGGCGCCCCGTCGACCACCTGGTGGACGTAGACAGGCTTGGTGGGCGTTGCCCCTCCGTCGTAGGAGAGGACACCGGTCACGCCCTCGATGCCGCTCCCCTCGGCGATGGCGGCGCCGATCACCGCCGGGTCGGTGGAGCCGCTGCGCAGGTGGGCGTCGATCACCACGGCGATGGCGTCGGCGGCCAGCCCACCGAAGGACGGGTTCTCCAGCGGGGCGCCGGTGGCTTCCTCGAAGCTCTCGTCCAGCAGCGCCACGCGCGACCCCTCCTCGGGGAAGCTGTGGGTGGTGTGGTAGAAGCCCTCGGTGCCGTCGGTGGCGTAGCCACCGGTGGCCTCGAAGGCGTCGGTGATCAAGAAGTTGGTCTCTACTCCCGCGGCAGCCAGTTGCTCGGCCAGAGGCGCCGCCTGGAACGCCAGCATCGCCGTGTACACCACGTCGGGCGGTGTCTCGAGGTTGGCGATCTCGTTCACCTGCGTCGAGAAGTCCACGTCGTCGATGGGCACGAAGTTGTAGTCGCCCAGCACGGTGCCGCCGCCCGCCTCGTAGACCTCGGTGAAGACCTGTGGGTTGTAGCCGAAGTACGGACCGGGTGCCGAGAAGGTCACGGCGTTCTGCCAGCCCTGGTCGAGCGCGAACTCCGCTGCGGCTGTGGCCTGGGCGGTGTCGTCGAAGGCGACGAGATAGGCGAGCGAGGCCACGTCGGGGAGGGTGGGCTCGGTCGAGGCGACGAACAGCACCGGTATCTGGCCCTGGGTGACCTGCAGGAGGGGCTGTCCGAAGTCGGCGAAGGGCGGGCCCAGGATGGCGTGCACTCCGGCGTCGACCAGGTCCTGGGCGGCGCGCTGGGTGACCTCGGGATCGCCCTCGATGTTCTGCACCGTCAACTCCAGCGGTGTGCCGTTCACCCCGCCCGTGCAGTTGATGAGGTCGACGACGTGCTCGGCTGCTTGAGAGGCCGGCAGGTCTGCGAAGCCACCCAGGTCGGACAGATCGGCGGCGAAGCCGAGCTTGAGAGGCTCGCCCGTGGGTGCCGGCTCACAGGAGCTCAGGTCGGCGGCGAGCACGGCGTCGATGTCGAAGCCTCCGGCGGCGCCGCCGGACCCCTCCTCGCCGCCGGCCGCTGTGGTCGCCGTCGTTCCTGTGCCGTCAGGTGCGGCGGTCGTCCCGGCGCCGCCGGCGGCGCTGGTCGTGGTCGCGTCGGCTGCTTCGGTGGTGTCGGTGGTCCCGCCGTCATCGTCGTCGTCACCGCAGGCGGCAGCCACCAGGGCGAAGGCGAGCAGCAAGGCCTGGAGACGAGTGCGCTTCACGGGACCCCCTCCGTTGGTGGCGCGGCTGGCCGAGAGTACTCACAGCGTTCGTTTGGGAGCAAACGACTCTCCTCACCTTGCCAAGGTGAGGGTCGCACGCCGCAGCGAGCGGGTCTCAGCCGGGTCGCCAGGCCTCCGAACTCGCGGTCGGCAGAGTTCGCTTCGGCGACTTGGCCGGGGTGACCTCGACCTCGCGGATGAGCGGTCGATGGTGCGCTCGCCGCTCATCGGCAGCACGCGTGCGATGGCGCGGCCCCGGTCCGTGACGACCACATGGTCGCCGGCCGCACCCGCTCGAGGTTCCCTCGCCTGTTGGCAGCCTCAGGCGCCCTGGCGGACGTCGAAGCCGGCCACAGGCCATACCGTCGTCGCGTACGTAGATCATCGCCAGCGAGGGACGAACCATGGTGAAGCCACCGGAGTCAGGAACGGCACGAGGCCCCAGCGCCGCGGACCAGCAACGGGGCGACGTTCTGGTCATCTTCGGAATCACCGGTGACCTGGCGCGGGTGATGACGTTCCGCTCGTTGTACCGGCTGGAGCAGCGGGGCTTGCTCGACTGCCCGATCGTCGGGGTCGCCTTCGACGACTGGTCGGTCCCGCAGCTCGTCGACCGAGCGCGCACCTCCATCGTCGGGACCGGCGAGGCGCTCGATACCGAGGTCTTCGATCGCCTGGCTGATCGCCTCGCGTACGTGCAGGGCGACTTCACCGACCGAGCCACCTACGACAGGGTCGCTGACGCCATCGAGGGCGCCGCGACGCCGGTCTTCTACCTCGAGATCCCTCCGTCCCTCTTCGCCACGGTCGTGAAGGGATTGGCCGAGCGCGGCCTGACGAGTTCGGCGCGAATCGTCGTCGAGAAGCCCTTCGGTCACGACCTGTTCTCGGCTCGAGCTCTCGCCGAGGAGCTGCACCAGTACGTGGACGAGTCGCAGCTCTACCGGATCGACCACTACCTCGGGAAGATGGGCCTCGAGCAAATCCTCTTCCTGCGCTTCGCCAACACGATGCTCGAGCCGGTGTGGAACCGCAACTACGTGGACTGCGTGCAGATCACCATGGCCGAGGACTTCGGGGTCAGCGATCGCGGCCACTTCTACGATCCCGTCGGCGCCCTACGGGACGTGGTCGTCAACCACCTGCTTCACCTGGTAGCTGCCGCCGCCATGGAGGCTCCGGCTGGTGGTGACCTGGAGACCCTGAAGGCTGCCCACACCGTCGCCTTCCGCGCCATCGCCGAGGCCGACCCACGCCAGTACGTGCGGGGCCAGTACGACGGATACAGGTCGATCGACGGCGTTGCCGCCGACTCGACCACCGAGACCTATGCCGGCCTGAGGCTCGACATCGACAACTGGCGCTGGTCGGGTGTCCCGTTCTTCATCCGCGCGGGGAAGCTCCTACCGGCCACCCAAACCGAGTTGAGGCTCGTGTTCAAGCAGTCGCCCGGACTGGGATTCGGGCTGCGTGGGCCTGACAGCGAGCCGGATCAGCTCGTCGTGAGACTGGGTCCGTCGACGGGTCTCCGCCTCGTCCTCCTGACATGGCGGCCGGAGGACCCGACGACCACGCCGATCCATCTCGACATGGAGTTCGCCGACGAGATCGGGGAGGGCCCGACTCCCTACGAGGTCCTGCTCCACGCGGCACTGATCGGCAACGACACCCGGTTCACTCGCCAGGACTCGGTCGAGGAGTCATGGCGGATCATGCAACCCCTCATCGACCAGCCTCCCGCGATCGAGGCTTACGAACCCGGTTCCTGGGGCCCGCCGGCCGCCGACTCCCTCACCGCAGACCACGGCGGCTGGCGGGACCCGTGGATCACCTGATCCAGTACCCCGGCGCCGCGATGTGCGTCAGGCTGGGATGGTGACCGGATCGACGGCGGCGGGCCGCGAGGCGTTCGCCCGCAGAGCGTGGGGCGAGGCCTTCGACGCCTTCGCCCAGGCCGATGGCGCCAACCTGCTCGGCCTCGACGACCTCGAGCGGCTCGCCACCGCCGCCTACCTGGCCGGCCACGACGCCACCGAGCTGTGGGCCCGCACGTTCCACGAATGCTCCCGCACCGGCGACGTCGCCCGAGCGGCCCGCGGTGCCTTCCTGCTGGCCTTCGGCCTGTTCTCCAAGGGCGAAGCGGCCCGGGCGGCGGGATGGCTGGCCAGGGCACAGAAGGCGGTGGCCGGCGCGGACGCACAAGGGCCGGCGCACGGCTACCTGCTCGTGTTCGAGGGCCTCGAGCACCTCGAGGCCGGTGACGGCGTACCCGCCCTCGCCATCTTCGAGCGGGTGGCCGAGCTGGGGGAGCAGGTCGGAGACTGCGACCTGTCGACGCTGGGTACCCTCGGCCGCGGCCAGGCGCTGATGGTCCAAGGGCGCCTGGCCGAGGGTGCCGTCCACCTCGACGAGGCGATCGTGGCCATCACCGCCGACGAGGTGTCGCCCGTCGTCGCCGGCATCGTCTACTGCGGGGCCATCGAGACCTGCCAGCGCGCCTTCGACCTGCGCCGGGCGGCGGAGTGGACCACCGCCCTCGACCGGTGGTGCGACGCCCAGCCCGACCTGGTGCCGTACCGGGGCCAGTGCCTCGTCCACCGGTCGCAGATCCTGCAGGTGCACGGCGCCTGGAGCGCCGCCGCCGAAGAAGCGCGGCGGGCCTGCGAGCGACTGGCCGGGACACCCGCATCCGGCGAGGCCTTCTACCAGCTGGGCGAGCTGCACCGCGTGCAGGGCCAGACCGACCAAGCCGAGGAGGCCTACCGAGATGCGCACCGGGCCGGTCGCGAGCCCCAGCCCGGGCTGGCCCTGCTACGGCTGGCCCAGGGCCGTGTCGATGCCGCCATCGGCGCCATCCGCCGGGTGGTCGGTGAGGCGCTCGCCCTTCCCATGCGGGCCGCAGTGCTGGGCCCCCACGTCGAGATCAGCCTCGCTGCTGGCGATCTGGCCGCAGCGCGTGCCGGGGCCGAAGAGCTGTCGGCCATCGCGTCGGACGTGGGTGCCCCCGGGGTGGCGGCCGCCGCCGCCCAGGCCACCGGAGCCGTGCTGTTGGGCGAGGGCGACGCCCGCCGCGCCCTCCAGACCCTCCGCCGGGCGTGGTCCGGGTGGCACGAGCTCGACGCCCCCTACGACGCCGCCCGGGTGCGGGTCCTGGTCGGCCTGGCCTGCAGGGCGCTGGGTGACGAGGAGGGTGCGGCCATGGAGCTCGACGCCGCCCGCTGGATCTTCGAGCAGCTGGGCGCTGTACCCGACCTCGTGCGGGTGGCGGAGCTGTCGTCACCCGGCCCCGGCGCGCCCCCGGGCGCGCTCACGTCGCGGGAGGCCGAGGTGCTCATGCTGGTGGCCCGCGGGCGGACCAATCGGGAGGTGGCGGCCGAGCTGTTCATCAGCGACAAGACCGTCGCCCGCCACCTGAGCAACATCTTCGCCAAGCTGGGTCTGTCGTCGCGGGCAGCCGCCACTGCCTGGGCCTACGAGCACGGGCTCGCCGGTAGCTCCACTACATAGAACGACCCATGCCCTCCGGTGCCGATGGGTGGTTTGGGCGATGCGGGCCGCCTACCACGTTTCGTACGGTCCCTGGTGAGCACATCAGGAGGCGAAGATCATGGCCCAGCCCACCATCGACCAAGTCTCGACCCCGACCGACGTCGACCGCCTGGCCGAGGCGCTGGCTCAGGTGTTCCGCACCGCGGACCTCGGTGACGTGTTCACCGACGACGTGTTCCTAGACGGCCACCCGCCCTACTGGCGGTTCCAGCTCCAGGGCATCGATGACTTCGGGGCATGGCTGCGGGGCTACGTCTCCGGCGGCCGCGAGGTCGAGGTTGTTCGTACAGTCGCCACCCGCTCCGGTTTCGTCACCGAGCAGACCGAAGCCGTCCACACGGACCGCGGCCTTATCACCGGCCGCCAGCTCATTCTCTGCGAGGTGCGGGACGGCCGTATCTGTGAGCTGGCTGTGTTCTGCAGCGGCGAGTGGAACGCGGAGCTGCGTGATCGCCATGCCGCCGAAGCCCCAATCCTGCGGCCCTGACCGGGCTGCCCACTCACACCGGCGAAAGGGAGACACCATGTCCTCCGCCACCGTCTCGACCGATTCGCCCACCACGTCATCGCCCGCCAGTGCCGGGGCCACGCTCGCCGCGGTGCGGGAGCTGCCACCCGAGATCATGGCCCGGGCTGCGGAGATCGAGCAGGCCCGGCGGCTCCCGGCCGACCTGCTCCAGAAGCTCATCGGCGCGGGCTGCTTCCGTCTGGTGCTGCCCGCCAGCCACGGTGGTGCCGGGGCCAGCCTGGCCGAGGCCATGCGCGTGTTCGAGACGCTCAGCCGGGCCGACGCCTCCGTGGGCTGGACGGTCATGATCGGGGCGGGCTCCTGGTGCGACCTCGCCGGCCTGCCCCGGGCCACGTTCGACGCGTTGTTCGGCGGCGGCAACGACGTGATCACCGCCGGCGCTTTCGCCCCCACCGGGACGGCCACCCCGGTCGACGGCGGCTACCGGGTCAGCGGCCGGTGGGCCTTCGTCAGCGGCTGCGAGCACGCCACCTGGATCTTCGGCAACACGATGGAGCAGCCCGGACCGGATGGGAGCGACGGCGCGGCCGGCCCCGGCGACGGCCCACCCAACATGCGGATGGTGGTGTTCCCGCCTGACCAGGTCGAAATCGAGGACACCTGGGACGTCTCCGGGCTCCGGGGCACGGGCAGCCACCACGTCCGGGCCGACGACGTGTTCGTCCCCGCGGCCCGCACCCTGGCGATGCTGGAGGACGAGCCCTGCATCGACGAACCGGTGGTGCGCATCCCGCCGCCCACCATGTACTCGCTGACCGTGGCCAGTGTCGCCCTCGGCACCGCTCGGGGAGCGATCGACGACATCATGGAACTGGCGGCGGACAAGGTGCCGCTGCTCGACCATGCCCCCCTGGCCGGCAGCGTTCCCTTCCAGATCGACCTGGCCCTGGCCGACACCCGGCTGCGTGCCGCATCAGCGCTGGCCTACGAACTGGCCGACGAGCTGTGGGCCTGCGCCGTCGAGGCGTCGCCGGTGAGCCCCGAGCAGCGGGCCCGCACCCGGGCCGCAGCCGTCTGGGCCACCTCGGAGGCCGTCGAGGCGGTGACGACCGCCTACCGGGCCGCCGGTGGCAGTTCGCTCTACGCCGGCAGCCCCCTTCAGCGCAGGCTGCGCGACGTCAACGCCGTGACCCAGCACTTCCTGGTCAAGCCGGCCACGCTGGTCACGGCCGGTGCCGTCCTGGCCGGCCAGGACGTCGACCTGACCGTGTTCTGACGCCCGGCTCGAGGCACCACTCGGCGAGGGCACGGCCGCGCCCGTTCGGGCACGAATGCTTATGCTCCGCCCATGGGCGAGCACCGCCAGCCATGAGCACCACCTGGGTCGAGCCCTACCTCGACGACCTGGGTCCCGACGACGCCGACCTGACCTCTCACGACACCTACGTCACTGGCGTGCCCCACGCCACCTTCGAGCGTCTGCGGCGCGACGACCCCCTGTCGTGGTGCGACGAGCAGGAGGGCTCCGGCTTCTGGGCGGTCACCCGCTACCGCGACTGCCTGGAGGTGAGCGCCGACTTCCAGCGCTTCACGTCCACGCGCGGCATCCGGTTGGAGGAGATGAGCGATGAGGAGACGGCGGCCCGGCGCATGATGCTGGAGCTCGACCCTCCCGAGCACACCCGCCTGCGCCGTGTCGCCAACCGCGGCTTCACGGCGCGCGTCGTGCTCACCTACGAGCAAGCCATACGCGAGCTGGCTGCCATGGCAATCGACGAGGCCGTGCCCAAGGGCGAGTTCGACTTCGTCACCGAGATCGCCCGCCAGCTACCTATGAAGATGCTGGGACGCATGCTGGGAACCCCCGACGATGACGGCGACCGGCTCGTCGCCTGGGGCGACGCCTTCCTGGGCAACACCGACCCCGAGTTCACCACCCACCCCGTCGACCTGGTCGACACCGACGAGTACCGCATGATGCCCTTCCGCAGCCCGGCCGCCCTGGAGCTGTTCCAGTACGCCGAGCGCCAGGCCGCCGAGCGCCGGGCCCGCCCCCGCGATGACATCATCACCAAGCTCCTGGCACCCACCATCGACGGGGAGCCCCTGACCGACCTCGAGTTCAAGAACTTCTTCGCCCTGCTGGTGGCGGCTGGCAACGACACCACCCGGTACACCATCGCCCACGGCCTGTGGATCCTGATCCGCCACCCCGAGCTGTGGGACCGCTGGAAGGACGACCCCGGCCTGACCCCGACCGCCACCGAGGAGATCCTCAGGACCGGATCGGTAGCCATGCACTTCCGCCGCACCTCCTCCGGCGACACCGAGCTGGCCGGACGTCGCATCGGCGCCGGGGACAAGGTCGTCATCTGGTACATCAGCGCCAACCACGACGAGGCCACCTTCCCCCACCCCTACCGCTTCGATCTGGCCCGCGCCCCCAACGAGCAGATGGCTTTCGGTCGCAACGGGCCGCACTTCTGCCTGGGCGCCTGGCTGGCCAGGATGGAGGTCAAGGTGGTGTTCGAGGAGCTCATGAAACGGGTGGACCGCTTCGAGCCGGCCGGGCCGGTGGAGAGGCTGCGGTCGAACTTCATCTCCGGCATCAAGCGCCTGCCCGTGCGGGTGGCGTAGTCCGGCGCCGGCCGCAGCGGCCATGATGGCCCGATGGCCGAGGCGATCCAGGACGGTGTGACGACGGGGACACGCAGGCTGGCCCGGCTGTTCGAGCCCTACCACAGCGTCACCTACTACTCGCCGGAGATCCTCAGGCTGCACGGCGAGGGCTACAAGGGCTGGTGGCACTCGTACTTCGGGTACCGGCCGGCGCCGATGGGTCCCGTCGGGGCCAAGGTGGTCGTCGCCGCCTTCTACAACTTCGCCCCCCGTATGGTGGAGCGGGCCGTGCCCGGCGTGTGGGACATCCATCCGCCGGCCCACAGCATCCAGCGGCGCCTGGAGCTGGTCGACGAAGCCCTACGGCGAGCCTTCGCCCACGACCTCGCAGGCGAGCACATGACCGGGGCGGCAGAGCTCGCCCGGCGGGCCATCGAGGGCAGCGACGTTGCCGGGCGAGCGCTGTATGCGGGCTACGCCGAGCTGGCTTGGCCGAGCGAGCCGCACCTGGCGCTGTGGCACGCGTGCACACTCATGCGCGAGCACCGCGGCGACAGCCACAACATCGCGCTGGCCGCAGCCGACCTCGACGGGATCGAGTGCCATGTGCTCATGGCCGCCCACGGCCACGGCAACCGGCCCACCATCCTGGCCATAAGGGGCTGGACGGACGACGAGTGGGATGCGGCCATCGAACGCCTCTGCGGCCGCGGCCTGGTCATCGAGGACGGCGGGTACACCGAGGCGGGTCGGCGTGTCCGGTCCGACGTGGAGCATCACACCGACGAGCTGGCCTCCGGGCCGGCGCGACGCCTCGGCGCCGCCGGTCTGGACGCCCTGACCGGTCACCTCGAACCCCTGGTCGAACACCTGACCGCAACGGGCGAGGTGTCCGGGCGCTGGCCGCCGCCGCACCTCCTCAAGCCCCAGGACCCTGCCTGAGGAGCTCGTGTCAGCCGGCGGCCGCTGCCTCCAGGTCGCGCAGGCGACGACGCATGTCGCGCTCCTCTGTCCAGCGCTCGGTCTCGTCGCGGATGATGGCGCCGATGGCCTCGACGCTGCCGTCGTCTCCCGTCAACAGGCACACGGTGAAGGCGATCGAGATCCTCTCGCCGTTGCGGTGCACGGCAGGAACGCGCAGGAGGTCAGTGCCGTACTTGGTCTCACCCGTGGCCATGACCTTTCGGTAGCCGGTCCAATGGGCGTCGCGCTGGCGCTCGGGGATGATGAGGTCGAGCGTCTCACCCTCGGCCTCGGCCGCGCTCCAGCCGAAGATGCGCTCGGCGGCGCCGTTCCAGAACACGATGCGGCCCTCTTGGTCGGCCACCACCACGCCGTCGCCCATGGCCCGCACGATGGCGGCCAGAACCCGTTCACTCACGGGTGTCGTCACGGCTGCCTCGCCTTCCTCGTCCTCGAACAGATGGGCCCAGCACGCCGCATCGCCGCCCTCGTCGGACGGTATGAGTCGGGGTTCGCGTGCCATGCCCTACGTGGCTACCACGACGACACCCCGAACGCACCCGCCTAGGCTCGCGGGATGACCGAGGGGCCCTCGGAACAGGCGGGACAGCCGCCGATCAGGGTGTTCCTGGTGGACGACCACGAGATCGTCCGCGACGGGTTGCGGGCGCTGTTGGAGGCGCAATCCGACATGGTCGTGGTCGGCGAGGCAGCCGGGGCGGTCGACGCCCTGCGCCACATCCCGCCGACGAACCCCGACGTCGCCGTGGTCGACGTGAACCTGCCCGACGGGGACGGCGTACAGGTGTGCCGTGAGCTCCGCGACCGGCTCCCCGACCTGCAGAGCCTGATCCTGACCTCCTACGCAGACGATGAGGCGCTGCTGGACGCCATCATCGCCGGCGCCGCCGGTTACGTGCTCAAGCAGGTCCGCAGCTCTGATCTCGTGTCCTGCATCCGCAGGGTGGCGGCCGGGGAGACGCTCCTGAGCCCGGAGCTGCGGGCCCGGGTGTCCGAACGTCTGCGGCTCGGTGCCGACCAGGACCCCCGCCTGGCCGCCCTGACCGGCCAGGAGCGCCGCATCCTGGACCTGCTGGGCGAGGGGCTCACCAACCGCGAGATAGCCGACCGCATGCACCTGGCCGAGAAGACGGTCAAGAACTACGTCTCCAACCTGCTGATGAAGATGGGCATGGCCCGCCGTACCGAGGCCGCAGCCTTCTCGGCCCGCATTGCCGAGAGGCGCCAACAGCGCAGCGCCCGCCCTGGGGACGACGTCGATCCGATCCGCTACTAGTGCAGGCCGAGGGACGACAGGGGCCTGAGCGAGCAGGGGCATGGGCTAGGACGTGGGAACGGCGGGAGCGAGGCGGGTACGACGACCGGTCACCGTGCGCGCCGAGATCCCGACGAAACGATCCTCGGCAGGGTTCGTCGTCCATGGGTCCAGATCGAGCCGCAGGGCCCGCTCGATCTCGTCCCCCCGAGTGATCTCCACCCCTTCGCCGACGACCAGGACGCTCCATCCCGTCCGCTCGGCGGGATCCCAGCCATCGACCTCGAGGGCCACGATCACACCGGCAAGGGATCGCCCGAACCAACTGCCCGAGCTGGTTCGCACCACCAGCTGCCGACCCAGCAGGCCGTACTCCACGGGCAGCACCACTGGTAGGGCGCGATGGGTCAGCGCCACCCTGGCCTGTCGCCCGGCCGCCAGGTATAGCCAGCAGTCCGCGACCGGGAGCTCCTCGACGAGCCTGAGCTGGGTGCCATCGGCCATCAACGACCACCATCGCCACGGAGGCGGGCCGCGGTCAGGGTCGAAGGTCCCGCGCCGGCCGAGCAGGACCTGAGGTCATCCCGCCCCCGCGCCGAGCGGGACTCGCCAGCGCAGCAGGGTGCCCGTCGGCCGTCGCCACCGCACATCGAGCTCTCCTCCCTGCTCCTCGGCCCTGGCCGCCAGGTTCGCCAGACCGTGACCACCAGACGGCTCGGCGGGGATGCCGACGCCGTCGTCGGCCACCGTCACCGTGAGGTCCTCACCGGCGGCGACGACGATCTCGACGCTGCGGGCGTGGGCGTGACGCACCACGTTCGATAGTGCCTCACGCACCACGATCGGGACCTGCGTGGCCAGATCGTGCGCCACCAGCGTGTCGACCGCTCCCTCGAAACCGACGCGGATGGCCAGGTCCGAGCCCGACGAGTACTCGTCGGTCACCTCGCGCACCGAGTCCCGCAGGCCCGAGCTCCCGCTGACGGGACGCTGCAGGTTGAAGATCGTCGTTCGGATGTCGCGGATGATCTCGTCCAGGTCCTCGACGGCCTGGTTGATGCGATCGCCGACCGGACCCTCGGCCAGGTGCACCACGGACTCCAGCTGCATGGCGGTGCCGAAGATCCGCTGGATCACGGTGTCGTGGAGGTCGCGAGCGATTCGCTCGTGCTCCACCACCGATGCCATCTCTTCGAGCTGGTCACGCGCTCGTCTCAGTCCCAGGGCAACCCCGGCGGCGTCCGCGAAGCGCCCCAACGACTCGGCATCGCCGGAGCCGTATGCCGGCTCCCCCGTCCGCCTGGCCACGGCCAGCGCTGCCCGCGGCTGGTCGGCGGTTCCCAGGGGCACGACCACCGCAGGGCCCATGGCCAGCGACCGGACCTCGGCGGGAAGCTCCGCCGCGGAGAGATCGTCGACGAGTTCGGGACCCTCGGCGGCGAGCATGTGCTGCACCTCCGGTTGGCGCGCGTCCAAGCGGCGGCCGGCAAGGCTGGACGCCGCCCCGCAGGCCGCCAACACCTCGAGCTCCTGGCCGCCGTCGGCGACCCGTACGATCCAGCTTCCCGCCCCGGTGAGCAGGTTGCTGGCGCCTACCGAAACCACGTCCAGCGTCTCGCTCAACGGCGATCCCTCGAGGAGATGTGCCATCAGCGTGTTGATGGCGCTGAGCTGGTCGAGCGTGCGGCGCCGGGCCGTGATGTCCCGGATGAAGGCGCCCACGATGACGTCACCGTCGGATTCGATCGGTACCAGGGCCACCTCGATCGGGATCCGCCGTCCGGACCGGGATCGGCCGATCAGGTCCAGCCCCACCCCCATCGGCCGACCCTGCAGGGGTCTGCTGGTGACGAAACCCCGGTGATGGTCGGCGTGGACCGCACGTCGGTCGTCGGGGAGGAGGATGTCGTAGTTGTGCCCCACCAGCTCCTCTGGCGCGTACCCGAAGATGGTCTCCACCGCCGGGCTGGCGAACAGGACCGATCCGGCGGCGTCGACGACGAGGATGGCGTCGGGGGAGCTGAGGGCGAGGTTGGCCAGTGTGTCCGTGAACGATCCGACTGCGGGCGTCTCGGCCACCGTGTGCCTCCCGTCGCAGCCTACGGGAGGCCGAAACGAGCCCGAAGGGGCCCGTCAACAGCCAGCCCCCCGGTGACCGCCCACGGCAAGGCCCAAGGTCCCTGACCATGACATCTCCACCCGCCGAGATGACATTGGACCCTGCCGAAGTGGACGCCACCCGAGGAGGATCGAGCCATGACCGACGAGGGGCTCGCCACCCGGATCCTGCTCGAGGCATGCGCAACCCACGCTCAGGTGCCGACCGTCGTCGTCGGAGCGGCGATACTCGGCTCGGTGACCACGACCGACCTGCACCGCGCCCTGGTTGCCACAGTCGTCGTGCCCCACACAGAGCGCGCCGAGCGGGCTGGCGAGGTGGCCACATGAAGGGCGGGCCGACCAAGACCGCCCTGGCCGTGATCCCTGAGGAGGAGTGCTGGGAGCTGCTGAGGTCTCAGGACGTCGGACGCATCGCCGTCAGGCTCGGTGACTCCCTCCACATCTTCCCGATCAACTACCTGGTCACGGACCACAGCATCGTGTTCCGCACCGACTCGGGCACCATGCTCGCGGCCGTCCACACCGCGGACCCGGTCGCCTTCGAGATCGATCAGATCGATGCCGGGCTGGCGTCTGGGTGGTCCGTAGTGGTGGAAGGCCGAGCCGAGGAGATCCTGGACACGGTGGAGATCGGACGGCTCGAGGCCACGGCTCTGCGGCCCTGGGCACCGGGTCGCAAGGCCCACTTCGTCCGAGTCACCGCCCGGTCGGTGAGCGGTCGCCGGATCGTCGAGGTCGTACCCACCGTGACCTGATGCGAGGCTCAGCGAGCGGGGCGGGGTCGCCGTAGTCGGGTCCAGCCCGGTGCGCCGGGCGGGATCACCACCACCCGTGAGACCGCGTAGCCGTCCATCTCGGTCACCTGGAGGCGGTGCTCTTGGACGCTCACCTCGTCCCCCACCTCGGGGATGCGGTCCAGGACGTTGATGAGAAAGCCAGCCACGCTGTCCCACTCCCCCGACGGCAGCGCCAGCCCGGTGACGGCACTGAAGTCGTGGGGGGCGATGCTGGCGTCCACGAGCCAGGTGCCGTCCGGCTGCCTGCGGATCCTGCGCGTCCGACCGCCGGGCTGGTCGAACTCGCCCACGAGTTCGTCCAACACGTCCTGCACGGTGACGACGCCGGTCACCAGGCCGTACTCGTCCACGACCACCGCCATCTGCCGACGCCGTTCGCGCATGTGGACCAGCAGGTCCTCCAGGGCCTGGTGCTCGTGGGCCACGACGACCTCCCGCACCAGGGCCCCCGCAGTCGTCCGGTCACGCTCGTCGTCGTCGACCACCAGCACGTCGCGGGCGAGGACCACGCCGACCACGTGGTCCAGGTCCTGCTCGTGCACCAACAGCCGCGAACGACCCGACGTGCGAGCCACGTTCTCCACCTCGTCCAGGGAGGCGTCCTTCGCCACCGCCACGATCTCCCTCCTGGGGGTCATGGCGTCGTGCGCGTGGAGACCGGACAGCTGGAGAGTTCGCGTGAGCAGCTCCTGGGTGTCGGAGTCGATCGATCCCTCGGCCGCCGACCGCTGCAACAGCACCTGCAGCTCGGCCGACGACAGGGCGAGGCTCATCTCGTCTCGGGGGCGGACGCCCACCATCCTGACCAACAGGTTGGCGGCGCTGTTGAGCCCGACCAGCACCGGCCTGAACAGCGTCGTGAAGAGCCGGAACGGGGTGATGAGGTGCAGTGCCGAAGTCTCCGGGTGGGTGAGGGCCCAGGACTTCGGGGCCATCTCCCCCACCACCATGTGCAGGAACACGACGATCGAGAGAGCAACGGTGAACGAGATCGTGTGGAGCACGCCACTGGGCAGCTCTGCCACCGACTCGATGGCGCTCTCCAGCAAGCGGGCGATGGCCGGCTCGGCCACCGCACCCAGACCCAGGGAGCAGATCGTGATGCCGAGTTGCGCCCCGGCCAGCATGACAGTCAGCTCGCGCAGGCTGCGCACGGCCCGCGCCGCCCTGGCGTCGCCTTCGACCCGAAGCTGCTCGAGTCTGGGCCGGCGGGCGGCCAGCAGCGCGAACTCGGCCGCCACGAAGAACCCGTTTGCGAGCAGCAGGACGATGCCCACGGCGATGGCAGCTGCGGGGCCCACCGATCAGTCGTTCCGTCCGTCGGGGATCGCGGCGCCGGGGACCTCGATGTACACCGCGGCTATGGCCCGGCCCTCGATCTCGGTGACGGTGAGGCAGCTGCCGGCAACCTCGACGGTGTCCCCGGGCTTCGCCAGGCGGCCGAGCTCGGTCAGGACGAGTCCGGCCACGGTGTCGTAGTCGCCCTCGGGCAAGGCCACGCCGATCTCGCGTTCGACCTCGTCGATCCGGAAGGAGCCGGGGACCGTCCAGCTCCCTTCCCCGGTCTGGCGCACCCCGGGCGAGAGCACGTCGGTCTCATCGGTGATGTCGCCCACCAACTCCTCGGACAGGTCCTCTGCCGTGAGGATGCCGACGAACGTCCCGTGCTCGTCGAGCACGACCGCCAGCTCCGTCCCTGCCTCGCGCAGGGTGCGCAGCACCTGCGGCAGCCGTGCCGTCTCGGGCACGAGGACCGGTTCCGACATCAGGGTGGCCGCCCGGGTGGTGGCCCACTGGGCACGCAGGACGTGGAGGAGGCGCCTGACGTGGACGACGCCGAGCACCTCACCGTCGTCGAGCACCGGGAAGCGGGAGTGCCCTGTGGACATGAGGTCGCGGAGGTCGGCACACGTGGCGCTCGTCGCCAACGTGACCACCCGCCCGGCGGGGATGGCCACCTCCGATGCTGTCAGGTCGGGAAAGGCGAGAGCCCTCTCGAGGAGTCGAGCCTGGGCCAGCTCCAATGACCCTTCGGTGGTCGACTCCTCGACGATGATGTCGAGATCGGCCAGCGAGACTGTGCCCGACAGCTCCTCCACGGGCTCGATGCCCAAGACCCGCAGCAGCCGGTTCGAGGAGCTGTCGAACAGCCGGATGAACGGTCCGGCAACCCGAAGGAACACCAGCATGCTGGCGGCGAGCCGTCTGCTCACCGGTTCGGGCCGGGCAATGGCCAGGTTCTTGGGAGCCAGCTCGCCGACGAGCATCTGCCCCACGGTTGCCACCACGAAGCCGGTGGTCACGGCGATGGCGTCACGTGCGTTGGTGGCCACGCCCATCCAGTCGAGGATGGGCTCGAGAGCGTCTCTGAAGACGGGGGCGGCGATGAAGCCCACCACCAGCGATGTCACGGTGATGCCGAGTTGGGCGCCCGAGAGCATGAAGCTCAGCCGCCTCAGTACCCGCACCACCCGCCGGGCCTTGCCGTCACCGCGTGAGGCGGCGCCTTCGATGGCGTTGCGGTCGACGGCGACGTAGCCGAACTCGGCGGCGACGAAGTAGCCGTTGGCCAGGATGAGGCCGAGCACGGCAGCGAGCCCCAGGAGGGTCGTCACCACGGCGCGCTCATCGTCCCATCCGCTGGCGAATCATGCCCGGAAGCTTGCTGGGTCACGCAGTCTCGGACGGCTACCCGGTCGGGCAGGTCCAGCGGTCGTCGAGCTCGACCCCCTCGCTGGTGCCGGGCGCCGGGAACGGCGACAGGAAGGTGAAGGCGAACGGCGACGGCCCGTCCCGCTGCAAGCGCTCGAGGCGGTCCTTGGCCTCGTTCACGGTTGGCACGTGTCCGGCCTCGATCCACCACAGGACGATGAAGGGCACGCCCACACGAACCCCGGGGCAGCGTCCGCCAGGGCGTTGACCGGTTCCAGCGCGGCCACGAAGCCGGCGAGCTGGGGCGAGTCCAGCGGCGCCGCCAGGCGGCCGATGTTGAGCTGGGCCAGATGGTGATCCACCGGGGATCGACTCTAGGCCGCCTCCGGCCGCTTGGCGCTCGGCTTTGGAATCAGCTGCCCAGCCAGGCCAGGGCCTCCACCTCGATGAGGAAGGCGGGATCGGCCAGTCCGGCCACGATCAGGTAGGTGCTGGCTGGCCGCGGCTCGTCGAACAGGGAGTTGCGGATCTCGCTCACCGCCGGTCGGATGTCCGGATCGGTGACGAAGATGGTCAGCTTGACGACGTCTGCCAGGCTGGCCCCGGCGGACTCCAGCACGCGGCGCAGGTTCTCGAAGGCCTGGCGGGTCTGGGCCACGGGATGACCGGGCCCGAGCACGGCACCCTGCTCGTCGAGCGCGACCTGACCCGACACGACGAGGAGGTCGCCGGCTCGCACGACGTGGGAGTAGGCGGGGTTGACGCTGACACCGGTGGTGGAGATGGCGTTGCGGGACATGTCGCCATTGCCTAGTCGCTCCGGGACCCCGCTGTCTGCGCCGTGCCCGTTGCAGGAATGCGTCAGTCGAGGTGCGGACGAGCCGGCCGGCGGCCGGTCAGCGCCGGCTGGCCAGGAACACCGGGATCTGGCGATCAGTCTTGTCCTGGTACTCGGCGTAGGGCGGGAAGGCGGCGACGGCCCTCTCCCACCAGACTGCTCGCTCGTCACCGCTCAGCTCGCGGACCTGCGCGTCGAACGGCTCGGGACCGTCCTGGATCATCACCGCATCGGCATCGGCCTTCAGGTTGTAGTACCAGACCGGATGGGTCGGGGCCCCACCCCGGGAGGCGACCAGCGCGTAGTCGCCGTCGTGCTCGACCCGCATGAGCGGCGTCTTGCGCAGACTGCCGCTCTTGTTCCCCCGCGACGTGACGATGATCACGGGAAGCCCGGTGTCGAGCAGGGTGTTCCCACGCTCACCGGCGGACGACTCGTAGGTTTCGACCTGCTCCCTCACCCACTGGGTCGGGCTGGGGACGTACTCGCCATCAAGCGTCATGGGCGGGACGATAGGCCACGAGGCGAGGTCGGCCTGTGCGAGCCCGGTGCGCACGCCGTGCGAGCCGACCCCGTCATGGTCGGTCGTGACGAGCAAGGAGGCGAGATGTACGTGCAAGTGATCGAGTTCGAGTACGACGGCGACGTCGACGGCTTCAAGGTGCAGGCAGAGGGTGTGGCCCCTGTCATCGCCGCCATGGACGGCCTGGTGGCCAAGCTGTGGCTCGGCGGTGACGGCCGCCGGTTCGGCGGCGTATACCTCTGGTCCGACCAGCCAGCAGCGAAGGCCTACGAGCGCAGCGAGCTGTTCACGACCGCCCTGGTCGACGCACCTGAGGTACGGAACCTGACTATCCGCGGCTACCCGCTGTGGGCTGCGCCCACGGCGGTCACCAGCGGAGGGCCGGTCCCCGTCTGACACAGGCGACGGCGGCGTGTGAGCATGGCCGCATCGACAGCGCCGGCGCGCCGCGTTCAACCACCGCCGATCCGGGAAGCATCCGGGTCGAGATCCTCGGCCCGCTGCGGATGTACGTGGACGGGGTCCAAGTCGAGGTGCCGGGAGGGCGGCGGCGCGCCGTCGTGGCCCTGCTGGCCACTGCGGCGGGAAGGGTGGTGGCGGCGGACACGCTCATCGATGCCCTGTGGGGCGACGACCCCCCCGGTTCGGAGCGCCAGGCGCTTCACAGCCTCGTGTCACGGGTGCGTGGCCACCTCGGTGACCAGGCACATCGCCTGCAACGGGACGGCGGTGGGTACCGCCTGGATCTGGATCCCGGCGAAGTCGACGCCGGAGGAGCCCGCTGGCTGGTCGAGCAGGCACGTTCGCTGGCTGAAGTAGATCCGGCCGCGGCGGCCGGCCGGTACCGGGAGGCGCTGGAGCTGTGGCGAGGTCCGGCACTGGCGGAGTTCGCCGAGGTCGAGGCCCTGGCCGCCGACACCGTCAGCCTGGGCGAGCTGCACCTGGCCACCGAGGACGAGCTCCTGGCGGCCGAGTTGGCCGCCGGCCCCTCCGCCGGTCTGGTCGAACGAGCGACGGAGCTGGCCCGTGCCGAGCCGCTGCGAGAGAGCCGGCAGATCTTGTTGATGGAGGCCCTGGCCGCCGAAGGACGGGTGGCCGAGGCACTGCGAGCGGGCCATGAGCATCGGCAGCGCCTCGCCGAGGAGACAGGGCTGGAACCCACCCCGGCGCTGGCCGAGCTCGAGGGGAGGCTGGTCACCGGTGAGATCCCTCCCCCTCACCGGCCCGGCGGCGGACCCACCACCGCATCGCAACCCCAAGACGGATCCCAGGCCCGACACCAGCCGGACCCAGGGTTGGCCTCAGCGGCCGTCCGGCCTCATTTCTCGACGCCGCTGTTCGGACGGGACGCCGAGCTCGACCGCATCTACTCTTTGCTGGGCCGCGAACGGCTGGTCACACTGGCCGGCGCCGGTGGGGTGGGCAAGACGAGGATGGCGGCCGCGATCGCCGATCGGTGGGCCTCATCGAAGCGTCCGGTCACCTACCTCGGGTTGGCCCCTGTCCAACCCACCGATCCCCTGCCCGAGGTCCTGGCCGGCGTGCTGGGGATGCGGGTGGAACCGGGCCAGCTCCAGGTCGCCGCCATCGCGGAGAGGCTCGGCTCGGGTCAACAGCTGCTGGTCGTGGACAACTGCGAGCACCTAGTCGATGCTGCTCGTGATCTCGTGGACTCGCTCCTGTCCGCCGCTGCGGATCTGCGGGTCCTCACCACCTCGCGCGTGCCTACGTCGCTCACGGCCGAGGCGGTCGTGCGCATCGGGGCCCTGGCCGCCCTCGAGGCCGGGATGGCCACTCGAGACCGGCCCGGCGTTCGGCTCTTCCTCGACCGAGCGGCACGGATCCGCCCCGGTTGGGAGCCAGGGCCCGGAGAAGTCGACACAGTGGCCGGGATCGTCGATCGTCTGGGCCGGATCCCCCTGGCGATCGAACTGGCCGCCGGCCGGCTCTCATCCCTGTCTCTCGACGACCTGGCTGACCGTGTGGAGGACGCCCTCGACCTCCTGGGCGACGAGCAGCCCGGCCCGAGCGCACGCCATCGATCTCTGCGGTCCACCCTCGAATGGTCCTATCGACTGCTCGGGAGTGACGAGCGACGCCTGTTCCGCCACCTCAGCGCCTTCGTGGACGGCTGCGACCTGGCCGCAGTGGAGCTCGTGGGCTCCAGCCTCGGGCTGGCGGGACGGGGACTGGCCCAGCTGGCCGCACTGGTCGACGCCTCCGTGGTCGACGCCGAGCTCGAGGGCGATTCGCGCTACACGATGCACGAACCGGTCCGGGCCTTCGCCGGCGAGCACCTTGTCGCCGAGGACGAAGCGGCCGAGGCGGCGTCGACCTTGGCTGCATGGGCCCGCAACTGCGCAGCGGAGATCGATCGCCTGGGCCGAGGTCCGGAGGAGGCAGTGGCGGACCGCCGCATACGGCGGGAACTGGGCAACTTCCGGGTCGCCCATCGGGCGGCGCTGGCCGCAGGTGACCTCGACACAGCCATCGCCATCACGGTGGGGCTCGATCGAACCGCATCGGTCCGCGATCTGCCCGAGGTGTGGTCCTGGGCGATGAGCCTGGCCGCCGATCCGCGCCTGGAGTCTCATCCCCGTCGTCCCGAGGCGCTCGGAGCAGCAGCTGAGGCTGCATGTCTGAGAGGTGATCTGGCTGCCGGCGAGCGTCTCGTCCTCCCCGGCCTGGCCCTCGACGAGAACTGCACCTCCTGCCAGCAAGCTCTCGCCCGCGTCCGCATGTTCCGAGGTGAACCCGCCCGCGCCCAGGAGTTGTGGACCACCGCGGCGGAAAGCGACTGCTCCTACCTGGGGCGGGCGGGGATCGCCGCCATCTACGCCGGTGACCTCACCGGCGCCCGCCGGCTGATCGAGCGCGGCATCCGCTGGGCCGACGAGCACGGAGCTCCCACCGATCTGGCTGCCTGCCACTACGGCATGGGCGAGCTCCTGGCGCCCGACCCGGAGGCCGCCGTCCACTACCGCAGAGCGGTCGAGCTCAGTCGGCGGGTGAGCTCCACCTTCGTTGAGGGCGTCGCCACCGTAGGGCTGGCCAGCGTCGACGCCGCTGCCGGGCGCATCACCGATGCGCTGCGCGGGTACGACAGGCTGGTTCGCTACTGGCAGCGCACCGGCAACTGGACCCAGCAGTGGACGACCCTGCGCAACCTCGCCGACCTTCTCGCCGAGTTGGGCGACGGCGAAACCGCCGAGGTTCTGGTCGCCACTGCCTCGGCCAGTGACGAGGCGGCCGCCATCTACTCGGGTCCGCCACCGCTGACAGGGCAGGGCTCGACCGCGGAGCTGCCGCCACGGACCGTTGTCGTCGAGAGCGCCCTCGGGGCTATCGACTCCGCCCTCGGGGCTATCGACTCCGCCCTCGGGGCCATCGACTCCGCCCCCCACGTTCGCACCTGAGCCCTCCCAGCGCGCCCGGCCCCCAGCAGGGGCGTGCGAGCCCCGTGCAAGGCCCGTGAGAGCCGGCGGTCCGATCCTGGGTCGAACACCGACCCGAGAGGACCGTCATGACCATCACCGAGCCCACCACCAACGCCAGCCCGGCCGCCTGCACCGCCGCCGCACCCAGATCCCTGGAACCCGACCTACTGCTGAGGTTCCGCCAGCGCGCCTGCGACTACGACCGTCACAACAGCTTCTTCACCGAGGACTTCGAGGAGCTGCGTGACATCGGGTACCTGCGTGCCGCCGCGCCCGCCCGATGGGACGGCTGGGGCATGTCGCTCACCCAACTGGCGAGCTCCCAGCGCCTGCTGGCCCGTCACGCGCCGGCCACTGCTCTGGCGACGACGATGCACCACTACTGGGTGGGGCTCGCCGCCGACTTCCAACGCCTCGGCTCACCACTCGGCGCCACCCTGCTCGAGAAGGTCGCCCGGGGTGAGGTGTTCGCCTCGGGTCACGCCGAGTCGGGCATCGATGTGCCCATCGTGGCCTCCTCCACCCGGGCCGAGCCGGTCGACGGTGGCTACCGCGTGACAGGGCGCAAGCACTTCACCTCCCTCTCCCCGGTTTGGACGGTGGTCGGCCTGCACGCCATGGACGCCACCTCCGATCCCGACCGCCCCGTCATCGTCCATGCCTTCGTGGACCGCAGCTCGCCGGGGATCACGGTGCTGCAGGACTGGGACACTCTCGGCATGCGAGCCAGCCAGAGCCACAGCACCGAACTCGACGACGTGTTCGTACCCCACGAGGCCGTCGCTGCGGTGGTGCCAGTCGGCGATCCGACCGACCCCCTCGTCGCCATGGCCAGCATCTGGGCCCTGACGCTCATCTCCAACGTGTACTTGGGCATCGCCGAGCGGGCGTTCGAGCTGGCCGTGGAGAATGCCACCAGCAAGTCGGCCGTGACCATCCCACGAGGCTCCTACGCGACCCACCCGTTCATCCAGCACCAGATCGCCGAGATGTACCTCGACCTGCACGCAGCCCGCGCCACCCTCGACGGCCTCGCCGCCGACTGGACCGATGGCGTCGACCACGGTGCGGAGTGGGCGGCGATGCTGTTCTCGGCGAAGTGGCGGACCGTCGACGTCGCCCGGCGGGTGGTGAGCACCGCCATGGATGTCGTCGGCGGAGGCTCCTTCTACCGCCGCTCGGAGTTGGAGCGGCTCTACCGAGACGTGAGGGCCGGCGCGCACCATCCCCCCAACGACGCCTACGCGCACGAGGCCATCGCCAAGATGGTGCTCGGCATCGGCACCGACGGTCCCCGCTGGTGACGTGTTCTCGGTGGTGACGCCTTCTCGTCCGGCGGCCGCCACGCGGGCACCGCTGGCCTCCTCAGCCCCTGCGGGCTCCCCTGGCGGCGTCGGCCAGCGACTCGGAGACCGTGGGGTGAGGGTGGATGGTGAGGGCCAGGTCCTCCACGGTGGCTGCCATCTCCACGGCCAGCGCCGCCTCGGCCGCCAGCTCCGACACCGTCGGACCGGCCATGTGCACGCCGAGGATCGTGCCGTCACCGTCGGCCACGACCTCGACGAAACCCGCAGCCCGTCCCAGGATGCGTGCCCGCCCGCTCCCTCCCAGGGGCACCCGGTGGCGGTTCACCTCCGCACCGGCGGCCTTGGCCTGGGCGGTGGTGAGCCCGACGGTGGCCACCTCTGGATCGGTGAACACCACCGCCGGGATGGTCGCCGGATCGAAGGACGCCGCCTTGCCGGCCACGGTGAGGCTCACCACCTCGGCTTCGGCCGTGGCCTTGTGGGCGAGAGCGGGACCGGCCGTCACGTCACCGATGGCGAGTATGCGTCCGCCGGCGCGGCGAGCGGGATCCACGGGGATGCGACCATCGTCGCCGGTGGCCACGCCGGCCAGGTCGAGGCCCAGCGAATCGGTGTTGGGACGCCGGCCCACCGCCACGACGATGGCGTCGGCCGCCACCGTGTCGGTGGCGTCTTCTGGCCCCGTTACGGCGAGTCCACCCTCGGCGAGGCCGGTGGCGCTGGTTCGCAGCCGCACGTCGACGCCCATGTCCTGCAGGGCGCGCCCGACCACCCGGCCCAGGGCCGGCTCCATCTCCGGTAGTAGCGAGTCGGTCATCTCGACGATGGTCACGGCCGCGCCCAACTTGGCGAAGGCGCTGCCCAGCTCGAGCCCGATGTAGCCGCCACCGACCACGGCCAACCGTTCCGGTACGCGCTCCAACCGAAACAGGGCGTCGGTCGAGTCGAGGACCCGTTCCCCGTCGAAGGGCAACCCGGGCAGCTCCAGGGGCCGGGAACCGGTCACCACCACGGCGTGCTCGAACTCGTAGTGGGTCACCGTGTCGCCCTGCAGGACCATGGCCCGGTTGGGCCTGGTGAACGACGCGGCACCGCCGACGACTGTCACTCCTGCCCGGTCCAGCAGGCCCTGTACCCCGTCCACCAGCCCGCCGACGACGTCACGCATCCGTCGCTGGATGCCCGCGAGTGGGTCGACAGCGGTGTTCCGCTCGAGTCCCAGGTCGCCGGCGGCGCCGGCCTCGCCCACCAGGTCAGCCGCGTGGATGAGCACCTTGGAGGGGATGCAGCCCGCGTTGAGGCAGACACCACCCAGCGTGTCCCGCTCCACCAGGGTGACCCTGCGACCGCCCGCGGCCGCCCTCAGTGCCGCCGTGTAGCCGCCGGGGCCGCCTCCGATGACCAGGACGTCGGTGGGCTCGGCGACCTCACCTACGACCACGGCCCGCCGTCCTCACAGGAGCATCCGGACCGGATCGGTGAGATCGGCCTTGATCTGGTTGGCGAAGGCGTTGAGCAGGTCACCGTCGATGATCCGGTGGTCGGCCGAAACGACGACGGGTAGCACCGGCCGCACGACGATCTCGTCGCCCACGACCCAGGGACGCGGTCGGATGGAGCCGAAGCCCACGATCGTGGCCTCGCCGGGCCGGATGAGCGGCGTGGCGTAGTGAGCATCGCCCAGGCTGCCGTAGTTGGTGACGGTGGAGGTTCCCCCGCGGAGGTCCTCGGGTGTGAGCCGGCCGCTGCGGGCCGCCGTGGCGAGTCTGGTGATCTCGGCGGCCAGGTCTGCCACCCCGCGCTTGTCGGCAGCGGTGACGACAGGCACGACCAGACCGTTGTCGGTGGCTGCCGCCATGCCCACGTTGCAGGCTTCGTGGACGGTGACCGCTTCCCCGCCCGGTTCGACGCCGGCGTTCGTCATGGGATGGGAGCGCAGCGCCCGGGCGACGGCTTTGATCATGAGGGCCAGGGCCGAGATGGTCGGCCCGTCTTCGGGTGCCGTGGCCCGCAACCGGTCGCGGGTGGCGATGAGCTCGGTGGCGTCGACCTCGTTCATGCCCGTGATGTGGGGGATCTCACTCCACGACCTGGTCATGGCCGCGGCCGTCGCCCTTCGGATGCCGCGCAGGGGCTGCGATCCGTAGGTGACCCCAGGTGCGGGCCGTTCCCGCCGTTCGGTCCGAACCGACGGCTCCGACGCGACGGCCTCAGCCGGGGCCGGCGCTGCCTCGTGGGCACGAACGTCGTCTGCGGTGATACGCCCGCCCGGTCCGCTGCCGCTGACTGCGGCCAGGTCGACGCCCAGCTCGGCGGCCAGCCGGCGAGTCGACGGGGAGGCCTTCGGCCGCATCCCGTCACCTGCCTGACCCGACGGCGCTTCCGGCGTCGCGGCCCCGGCCGCGTTCGGGGCCGCGGGTGCCGCAGTCTCGACCGCGTTCGCGCCGGCCGGTGCCGCTGCCTCCGGGCCGGCTGGCGGGGCCGCCGCGGGCTCGCCGGAGGCGCGGCCGTCGTCGATCTCGACCAGGAGCGCTCCCACGTCGACCATGTCCCCCGGGGCCACGGCCATGCGCACGACCGTCCCGGCTGCGGGTGAGGGCAGCTCCACCTCCGCCTTGTCGGTCAGGATGAGCAGCAGCGGCTGATCACGGCCGATCGAGTCGCCCTCGGCCACCAGCAGCTCCACGATCTCGGCCCGGTCGAGTCCCTCCCCCACGTCGGGGAGGGTGAACCGCACGGTCACGGCGCCGCTTCGAGGGTCCGCCGTACCGCCGCCACCACCCGGTCGACGTCGGGCACGTAATGGTCCTCGAGCATCCCCACCGGGTAGGGGACGTCGTAGCCGGCCACCCGGGCGATGGGGGCCTCGAGGTCGTAGAAGCACTCCTCCATCGCCGTGGCGATGACCTCCGACGCGAACCCGGCCGTCTCCGGGGCCTCCTGCACGACCACCGCTCGCCCGCAGCGCGACACGGCCTCGGCGATGGCGTCGATGTCGAGGGGCACGATGGTGCGCAGGTCGAGCACCTCGACGTCGGCACCCTCGCCGGCCAGGGACTCGGCCGCCTTGCGGGCCACCTCCACCATGTAGCTCCAGGCGATGATGACCAGATCGCTGCCCGGACGGACGGTGCGAGCGCTGCCCAGCGGCACCAGGTGCTCGCCCTCGGGAACCTCGCCCCGGATCATGCGGTAGCCGCGCAGGGGCTCGAGGAACAGCACCGGGTCGGGCTCGCGCACGGCCGTGGCCAGCAGCCCCTTGGCGTCGGCCGCTGACGCCGGCACCGCGATCTTGAGACCGGGGCAGTTGGCCAGCTGGGACTCCAGGGACTCCGAGTGCAGCTCCGGGGTGCGGACTCCGCCACCGAATGGCGCTCTGATCGTGAGGGGCACAGAGAAGCGGCCGTCGCTGCGGTAACGGAGCCGGGCCACCTGGCCCACGATCTGGTGCATGGCCTGGTATGCGAAGCCCAGGAACTGGATCTCGGCCACCGGAACCATTCCGGAGGCGGCCAGGCCGACCGAAGATCCGACGATCACCCCCTCGGCCAGGGGCATGTCCACCACCCGATCGGCGCCGTAGCGTTCGAAGAGGCCGTCCGTGGCCCGGAACACACCACCGTTGCGACCGACGTCCTGACCCAGGACCATGACCCGCTCGTCACGGGCCATCTCCTCGTCGAGGGTGGTGCGGATGGCCTCGAGCATGGTGAGCTCCATCAGCCCGCCCCTTCCAACAGCTGGCGGCGCTGGCGCTCCATGCGGACCGTCGGCGTGGCGAACACGTGGTCGAAGAAGGCGTCGGTGCTCAGGCTCGTGGCCTCGGCCCGTTCGAGGGCCAGGTCGAACCGCTCGTCGGCCGCCTTGACGGCGGCGCTTTGGCGATCCTCGTCCCACTGGCCCAGCTCGGTGAGACGGGCGGCGAAGGTGACGATGGGGTCGTTGCGCCTGGCCTCGGCCAGGACGTCCTGGGGGACGTAGCGGCTGGGGTCGTCGGCGGTGGTGTGCGGTCCCAGCCGGTAGGTGACGGCCTCGACCAGGCTCGGTCCCTCACCGGCGACGGCTCGAGCCCTGGCCGCACCCACCGCCTCGTACATGGCGATGGGATCCCTTCCGTCCACCTGGACCCCGGGCATCCCGAAGGCCTGCGCCTTATCGGCGAAGGAGTCGGCCGCCGTCTGGGCGTCGAGCGGTGTGGAGATGGCCCACCCGTTGTTGACGACCACGATGATCACCGCCACCTCGCGGACCCCGGCCAGGTTGCCGGCCTCGTAGAAGTCGCCCTCCGACGTCGACCCGTCACCCAGGAAGACGAGCACGCATCCCGGCTTGCCCTGCAGCTTCATCCCCCATGCGAACCCCACAGCGTGGGGGACCTGGGTGGCCAGGCTGATCTGAGCCGGGAACACCCTCACATGGTCGGGGTAGCGGCCACCGGCAGGGTGACCCATGTTGTACAGGAGCTGGCTGTCGATGATCTCGTCGCCGAAGCGGGCCAGCCCCACCTGCTCGCGGTACTGGGGGAACACCCAGTCCTCGGTGGGGTCGAGGGCGTGAGCGGCGCCGACCACCAACGCCTCGGAGCCGTCGGTGGGAGCCATCGTGCCGATCCGGCCCTGCCGCTGGAGGTTGAACAGCCGGGTCGACCAGACCCTCGCTGCGATCATCTGCTCCAACATCTCCTCGAGCGGCGGACCGGGCATGGAGCCAGTCTCGCACGACCGGTCGAGGTCGTTCCCACCCCGCCGCGCTCCCGACCGCCGGCGGGCCGCTGCTCACACGGGCATCCTCAGATGGGCATCCGGTACCCGAAGAACTCGCGGTCCTCGTGTAGCCGCCTTGGCCGGCGCCGAGGTGGGCGAAGTCCTCGACCAGCTCGATGGCCTGCATCCACTTCACCTGCTTGAAGCCCAGCTCGACCTCGTCGGCTCGCTGTCGACCCTCTCGGCTCCGCGGGGGGCGCTGTCGCTCACGTCGTCGACCAACAGGAAGTCGTCGACGCGCGCCAACCAGAGCATGCCCTGCACGGCCAGGGGTACCCCGGCGTGCTGAGGGTCGTGGACGACGCGCGGGTTGGCGATCTCACGTACCTCGCCGCCCGTGATCACTTGCGCCCTACCTGCATTCATGACGTTGCGCACCCAGTCGCCCTGGCCGTAGGTGAGGGCTATCCGGTAGCCGCCCGGCCTCTCGAACAGGGTCACGGGCGTCCAGTAGTCGCGACCCGACGTCCGTCCCTTGTGACCGACGAGCGCGAAGCCGGGGAGCCGGTCGGCCACGAGACCGATCAGCCGGTTGGTCGCCACCTTGTTGAACTCGGCCAGCAAGCGGGGAAGGGGCATGGGGAGCGGAGCACGTAACGTTGGATGTGACGAAGGAGTGTGCCATGGCTGACATCGTGTGCGCAGTGGCGGCCAGCCACGCACCCGGTCTCGTGGGGCTGTTCGACGGGGCGCCGGAGGACTCCAAGGCCGCGGTCTCGACGATGTACGGGGCACTGGCCACCGAGATCGCCGAGGCGGACCTCGACGTGCTGATCATCTTCGCCAACGACCACATGGCCAACTCGCGGGTGCTCGAGTACCCAGACTTCCTGATCGGCATGGCGGCCGAGCATCGCGGCCCCTACGAGTGGTTCCAGCCGTGGATCGGGTGCCGTTCCTACACCCTGCAGGGCCACACCGAGGTGGCCGACGCCGTGTTCTGTGGGATGGCGCACCGGGGCATCAAGTTCTTCGGGCGGCGGGAGAACCTCCGCTTCGACGACAACATCTCCGTCCCCACGGTGCTGTGCGACCTGGACACCAACGCCGTCCCGGTCGTGCCCGTGCTGCAGAACTGCACGGTCCCGCCGATACCGGACCAGCGTCGCTGCTACCAGGTGGGTCAGGCCCTGGGGGAGATCGTCCGCGACGATCTCCCCGCGGGCATGCGCGTCGGCCTGTTCGGCTCCGGCGGGCTCTCCCACGAGCCGGGCGGAGCGCGCTACTTCTACATCGACGAGGAGTTCGACCGCTGGTTCCTGGGCCTGCTGGAGCACGGAGACCACGAGAAGCTCCTGGACGAGCTGACTCCGGCTCGCATGGAGCAGTCCGGCGAGGGCGGCACCGCCGAGCTGTTCGCCTGGTTCGTCGTGCTGGGGGCGATCGGGCCACGCCCGTGCAGCGTCCTCGGCTACACGGCCTACGACAACTTCAAGTGCGGCATCGGTGCCGTGAGCTGGCAGATGGAGGCCCGGTGAGCCTCGACGATTTCAAGCCCACCCTCGTGACCCACGACCTCATCCAGGATCTCAAGTGGGACCCTCAGCTGCGGGCGCGCTGGCAGCAGGAACGGTCGGCGGTGCTGGACGGCTACCCACTGACGACCGAGGAGCGCGAGGCGATCGATGCCGGCGACTTCAGGCGGCTCTACGACCTCGGCCTCCACCCTTACCTCGGCGGCCAGCTGGCGCGGCTCATGTTCGGCAACGCCGCCGGACCAGAGGCCACCGCGTCGGTCAACAAGCTGGTGGCATCCCTCACCGCTCGGTCGGAGTGAGTCGAGGCACAGGCCATGCCCGTTGACATCGGCGACCCGGAGAAGGTCTTCTCGTCGCTGGTGCGCCGCGGTGAGGCGTACGACCTGTCACACGCCATGGCGCCGGGCATGCCCGTCTACGGCCCCCATCCGCCCTACAGCATCACCATGTACCGCCGCCACGGTGATCCTCATCCACGGCCGAGGGCGGGCCGCTCGAGCTTCGCCAACGAGCAGATCGTGGCCTCGGCGCACTCCGCCACCCACATAGACGCCATCGGACACTTCTCCAGAGACGGCCTGGTCCATGGCGGGGTGGCGGCGGACGAGATCGAGACGGCAGTCGGACTCACGTCGCTTGATGCCAGCGCCATCGGACCACTGTGGCGGCGGGCGGTCCTGCTCGACGTGGCCGGCCATCGCGGCGTCGACGCCCTGGATGCGGCCGAGCCGATCGGCGCAGACGAGCTGGACCGAGTGGCCGGCGATGGTGGCGTCGAGATCCACCCCGGCGACGTCGTGATGATCCGCACGGGATGGGCTCGCTACTGGCACGAGCCCGATCGGTTCAACAACGCCGGCGCCGGTTGGCCGGGCCCCGACGACACGGCTGCCCACTGGCTCATCGAACGGAGGGTGTTCGCAGCCGGATCGGACACGCCCGCCTTCGAGGCCATCCCCTCCCCAGGGGATTCGGTACACGCCCTCCTGCTCGTCGACAACGGCATCTACATCATCGAGAACCTGAACCTCGAGGAGCTGGCGGCGGTGGCGGTGACCGAGTTCCTGCTCGTCGGGTTGCCGTTGCGGATCGTGGGCGCCACCGGCAGCCCGTTCCGGCCGCTCGCCCTGTGCTGAAGACCCGGTGACAGCGCTGCCAAGGGCGATGCGGTGACGGACTCACACCGGCTGGAGGCCTCCGCCGACACCGTCCGGGTCGGGGTGATCGACGCCGCGCACCCCCCTGTGCTGAGGATGGTCAGCGGAGAGGAGGTGGTGCTGGAGACGTGGAGCCACTGGGGCGGTGCCGTCACCCCGCAGATGAGCCTTGCCGACGTGCTCGAGCTGCGCACCCACTACCCCATGGGCCCACACTCGATCACCGGCCCCATCGAGGTGTTCGGAGCCGAACCCGGCGGGGTCCTCCGGGTCGACGTCCTGGACCTGGTGCCCGGCGAGTGGGGCTTCAACCTCGCTCTCCCCCAGCCCCTGGGGCGAGGCGTCCTCGCCGAAGACTTCCCCGAGGGGTCGCTGCGCCACCTGCGCCTGGACACCGACACGATGACCACCGAGCTGCTGGCTGGGATACCGCTTCCCCTGGAGCCGTTCCTGGGCATCATGGGCGTGGCGCCCGAGGCCGACGGCCCGCAGTCCTCTGTGCCGCCGGGCCCATTCGGCGGGAACCTCGACCTGCGCGACCTGGTGACCGGAACCTCGCTGTTCCTGCCCGTGTTCCGTCCGGGCGCAGGCTTCTACGCAGGTGACGCGCACGCCGCCCAAGGCGACGGCGAGGTGAACCAGACTGCGATCGAGACCTCGATGGAAGCGGCGCACCTCCGGCTCACGGTGCTGGCTCCCGTGGACGTCCCACGGCTGCCGTGGGCGGAGACGCCGACCCACCTGGTGACCATGGGTCTCGACGAGGATCTCGACGTCGCCGTGCGCCAAGCCGTGGCGTCGCTCGTCAGCCACCTCCGGGTGCGATTCGGCCTGGCCGGCGACGACGCCTACGCGCTCGCCTCCCTCGCCGCCGACGTCGAGGTCACCCAGGCGGTGAACCGGGTCAAGGGGAGCCACGCCCGCCTGCCGTGGGCGGCGCTGGGCCGCTCAGGCGGGCCGTAGCTCGGAGGTGAGGCCGCGGAAGCTGGCCACCGGGCGGCGATCGCTGCACGCGCTACCGGGTCGTCATGGCTGGGCCGCCCGGTCAACGGTGGACCTCCACCTTGATGCTGGTACCACCGAAGAACGGGCAGTTCGACAGGGCCACCAGGCAGTCCATCACGGCGTCGAACTCGATGTGGTCGCCTGGCCTGGTGACGCCCTCCTCGATCACCCACCAGCCATCGGCACAGTCGTGGTGGTAGTTCATGAACAGGTCCATGGTGTCGGGGATGTCCTCGGGGAGCAGTCCGTAGGGCTCCACGGCCCCGGCGATGATCTCGTGGCACCCGTCCTTGTCCTGTTGGCCGAGCGAGCGGTAGAGCCTGCGGTTGCACATGCGACCGTGGACGTCGTGCACTCCCTGGGGGTCGGCGGAGTCCGCCGTGATGAGCATCATCTCCCGGTTGAGGGTGGACATGAGGTAGTCACCGACCGTCAGCCGATCACGGGGATGGAACTCGCCCGGCTGCTCGGGATCCCAGCGTGCCCGCGAGTAGGACGTCGACAGCTTCTCGCGGACGTTGTGCAGGTTGAACACGGCCATGTCCACCACTTGGCGGCCGATGAGGTCGGTGACGCGTAGACGGCTGCCGGCCGACACCTCGACGGCCACCCCAGACGCCTCGCCCATCACCTCCTCGCAGACAACTGCCACCGGCTCAGCCGAGCAGGGGTAGCCGAGGGTCGGCATGGGGAGCGCGGCCCGAGGCAGCCCGGACCCACGCCAGGTCGTCACCCAGGTCAGCGGGCCGGCCGGACACGGTCCTGCGCGCCAGCAACTCGTCCAGTATCGACGCCGTGAGGGCCATGCCCTCGGGGGTGGCCATGCAGTCCCTACCGAGGGCGTCGGTCAGGTCGATGCCGTGGACGACCGCTTCCACCACCCGGCTGGGTACGAACTCGTCCAGGCGCATGAGCGCGTAGTACCCCGAGCCGACCGTGTCCGGAGGGGTGCTCCGTGACTCCTCCACAGTCTTCGAGAAGGTCTCGTGGAGGACGTCGACCATGTCGCTCGGATCCTTGCCCTCCACCATCGTGTAGGCGTAGTCGTAGACGACGGGGGCCACCTCGGATCGCGGGAAGATGAAGAAGCTCACCCGGTCCCGGCCCGGCTGACCATCCTCGGGCTCGGCCACGAGCATGCGAGTGAGCCCGATGGAGATGTCGAAGTGCCCCGCCAGCTCGAACACCGTCCATCGTGGCCGCTCCACATCGAGCGGCTCGAGCTTGGTCGACAACCGCCAATCGCCGTTCGACAGGCCGGCGAAGGTTTCCTCGACGCGCCGCAGCTCCTCCTCCAGGGTGTCGACTGCCTCCTCGTACGATCCCATCGTTCCGTACCTCCCCGAACGACCGACCAACTCCCCCGACCAGCGCGCCGGACGAGCGCCCGGACGTTACCGGGATGGGGTCAGCGCTCGCCGCTGGGCCCTCCGACACCAAGGCGCTGCGCCGAGGTTGATCGCTCCGATCCTGGCATGCCCTCCTCCCTTCTGATCTGGGTCAGTGATGTGGTCCACGATGCTCGTCGCCGGCCCCCTCGTCGGTCGCGGGGAGCCCGGGCGGTGTATGGGCTACCTGCCTCACGGCCAGCTCGGTGATGGTGTTGCGGTGGACGTTGCGCACCTCGATGCGCCAGCCGTCGACCACGACCGCATCGCCGGGTGAAGGGATGCGACCGAGCTCGTCCAGCACCAGCCCGGCGATGGTGGCATAGTCGCCACCGGGTAGCTCGATGCCGATGTCGGGGAGATCGTGGATCGGGAAGCGGCCGGGGACGACCAGCGTGCCGTCGGGCTCGTGGCGGACGGTGTCCAGGTCGCGGTCGGTCTCGTCGTAGATCTCGCCGACCAGCTCCTCCACCAGATCCTCCACGGTGATGATCCCTTCGGGGCCACCGTGCTCGTTGATGACGAGCGCCATCTGGGCCCGCTCCTCCTGCAGTTCCCGCAGGGTGGTCAGGGCCCGGGCCGACTCTGGGAACACCGGCATCTCGACGGCGATCGTCGAGACGGCCACGTCGCCGCGGTCGAGCAGCTGGCGCATGTGCACGACGCCGATCACCTCGTCGAGGTTGCGGGCGTTGGCGACAGGGGCCCGGGTGTGACCGGAGTCGGCCAGCAGGTCGAGGGCCCGGGCGCAGGGCCACCCGGCGTCGAGCACGAACACGTCGCTGCGAGGCTTGAGCACCTGGCCGAGGGTGCGCTCGGCGATCTCGAACGCGCCGTCGATGATCCGGCGCTGCTCCGGTGAGAAGGTCGCCTGCGCCGCCACCATGTCACGGACCTCCTCCTCGGTGACCTCCTCGCGCTGCTGGTGGGGGTCCCCGCCCATCAGGCGCACGGCGATGTCGGTCGTGTGGGACAGCAGCCACACCACGGGCCTGGTCAGCGTCGACAGGATGGCCAGGGGACGAGCCATGATCATCCCCCACCGCTCCGCCTTCTGCATGGCCACCCGTTTGGGCGCTATCTCACCGAGGACGAGGGTCACGTAGGTCAACAGCAGCGTCACCACCACCACGGCGACCGGCTCGGCGGCCCCCCCGAGGAACTCGAGCGGCCCCTCCAGAGGCTCGGCCAGGGACACGGCGGCAACGGCGGACGCCAGGAAGCCGGCCAGCGTGATGCCGATCTGGATGGTGGCCAGGAACTGGTTCGGCTGACGGGCCAGCCGTACCAGGAGCGCGCCGGTGGAGGAGCGCTCCTCCAGGCGTTGCAGCTGCCCTTCCCGCAGCGACACCAGTGCGAGCTCGGTGCCGGCGAACGCAGCGTTCACGATCACCAGCACGAGCACGAGAGCGAGCTGGGGAAGTACTTCAGTCACGACGGTTCGCTCCTGGAGCGACGGGTGTTCGAAGGCGGCCGCGCTTCGGGGACCAGTCTGGCCCGGCATCGGGCGGGACGACTCGGGTACCGATCAGGATCTCGCCGGGGCCAGGACGGCGCTCAGACGCTGGGGGCGTTGGCCAGGCCGCTCTCGAAGGCGAGGACTATGGCACCGGCACGATCTCGCAAGCCCGACCATGCAACCTGGCATCAGATCAGCCACATATGGCCGTGTGGCTGCCAGGTGCGGAGGGGGGACGAACGGGTCGGGTTGGAGCGGGTCGGGTTGGTGACCGGTCGGGTCGGTAACGGGTCCGGTTAGTGTCGGGCGGTGCCTCGGCTGTCGGCCAGCGAACGTGCGAAGCTCCCCGACAGCGCCTTCGCCTACATCGACTCTCTTGGTCAGCGGCGCCTCCCGATCAACGACGCCGCCCACGTGCGCAACGCTCTGGCTCGGTTCGAGCAGGTCCGCTTCCAGGACGACCGGGCCCGGGAGGAGGCCCGGAAGCGGCTGCTCAACGCGGCCAAGCGTCACGGCATCGTGCCGGTCGGCTTCATCACGGGTCAGCTCCGGGCAGCAGGCAAGCAGGCGGCCGCAGGCCGGATCGTCATCGAGCTGGGTCGCATCGAGACCTCCGCCGAGCTGGAGAGCGAGCTGCGCCGCGCTCTCGGGGATCCGGGTCTGGTACTGCTCCGCTGGTCGAAGGCGACGGGGTCCTACATCGACTGCGCGGAGGTGCCGGTGCCGCTGCCCGGTGAGGGCTCGCACCAGACGGTGACGTTCCTGCAAGGCCGCGGCCGGTCCCTCACGGCGATCGTCCACGATCGAGCGGTCCTCGACGACCCGGAGATCACCGAAGCGGTGCTGGCGGCGGTGCACCTCGTCGCCGGTAAGGAGATCCTCGACACCGAGCTGGATGAGCTCTCCGCGGGTGGTGCGAAGCTGCCTGACGGGTTCGTGTCGTTCCTGCTGACCGACATCGAAGGGTCCACCGGCCTGCTGCGGCGGCTCGGTGATCGCTACGCCGATGTGCTCAGAGATGTCCGCAGCGTGATCAGACAAGCAGTGCTGCGCACCGGCGGCCGGGAGGTGGAGGCCCGAGCCGACGAGTTCGTCGCCGTGTTCGAGCACGCGAGGGGTGCCGTCGAGGCGGCGGTGGCCATGCAGCGCGAGCTTGGCCAGCGAGCCTGGCCCGAGGGTCTGGACGTTCGGGTGCGCGCCGGGATCCACAGCGGGGACATCGATCTAACCGACAGCGGCTACGTCGGGATTTCCGTGCACACCGCGGCACGGATCATGGCTGCCGCCCACGGCGGGCAGATCCTGTTGTCCGGCGACACCAGGACCGCGCTCGAGGAGTCGCTTCCTGGCGGGGTAACACTCCGGAGCCACGGCGACCATGAGCTCCGAGGGCTCCAAGGTGTTCAGGAGCTGTTCGAGGTCGAGGGCGACGGGTTGCACACCGACCTGCCGCCGCCGCGCACCGGCTGACCGGTACCCGAAGGTTCGGTGGTGGCCCCAGCGGTGGCCCCGATGTGGTCGGGTCCCACCCCGGCCCGGCCTTCCCTGCCGAGCTCCCGGGACGTAGTGTCGACATCGACACCCGGCGCCGACGGCCGGAGCTACGGCCCACGGCGCGGCGCCGGTGAGAGGAGGCGCCCATGCGTCGCTACCTTGTCGTGGCTCACCGCACCCTCGGGGGTGAGCATCTCCTGGATCACCTGCGGCAGCTGCGCGCCGAGGATGCCTACTGCAGCTTCCACGTGCTGGTGCCGGAGTACCACCCGAAGGGTCACACCTGGACCGACGGCGAGGTCAGGGCCGCGGCCAAGGCGCGACTCGACGAGACCCTGGAGTCGATGGCAGAGATGGGCATGGGGGCAACGGGCGAGGTGGGAGACGCCAATCCCGTGTACGCCATCGGTGACGTCCTGCTGCGGCTCGGGGAGCCCAGCTTCTGCGGGATAGTGCTCTCGACCCTGCCCAAGAGGACGTCGCAGTGGTGGCTCCTCAACGTGCCCAGAAGGGTGGCGAGACGCTTTCCGTCCGTCCCGCTGACCCACATCGTCGCCGAGGAGAACCTGGTCAGCTGACGCGGGGCGGGCCGGACATCGCACACTGCGCGCCCGGTCACCGCAGGCGAGCTCGGCTCGGGGTCATCCGTACATCAATGATCCCGGCGTGGTGAGCACCTCGCCGGTCTCGAGCCATGTCTTGAGACCGGACAGGATCATCGGCCAGCCGCCGTAGAGCTCCTCGTTGGCGCCTTCGCGCAGCTGGTCGTGGGTTACGGTCAGCCGGCACGAGTCGCCGACCGGCTCGATCTCCCAGGTCACCCTGGACGTGCCCTCGCTGCGAACGTCGTCGCTCCACAGCGCGACCATGCTCTGGACGAGCCGGCGGGGCGGGTCGACCTCCAGGTTCTCGCCCTCGCCCAGCAGCCCGTCGGCCTTGGCGTGGCTCATCTCGAAGCGCGAGCCGGGTGTCCAGTCCGAGTCGACCCGGGAACCGAAGTTGTACTTGCACCTGATCTCGGCGTCGGTGATCGCCTCCCAGAGGCGCTCGGGGGTGGTGCGGATGTAGATCTCGAAGACCTTCTCCATGGTGCTCTCCAGTGTGGTCTTGAGGCCGCTGAGCCCAGCGGCCCACGGCTCGGCGTACTTGCTCACCCAGCGGTCGTGGACGAGCCGGATCGGGACCGGATTCAGGAAGTGAAGCTTGTTGCGGCCTTGCCGCTTGGTCACCACCAGGCCCGCCTCCTCGAGCTGGCGGAGGTGCTTCATCACGCCGAAGCGCGTCATCTCGAAGCGCTCCTCGAGCTCGCTCAACGTCTGCCCGTCCTGGCGGAACAGCTCGTCGAGCAGGCTCCGCCGAGTCGGATCGGCGAGCGCCCTGAACACCGTATCCACAGAGGGACCATATGTGACTGATTGGTCACGTGTCAATGCCTGGCGATCCGGGCTCTCTCGGGTGCTGAACCTCAGCTGCGGGCAGCGATGTAGCGATCGCAGATCTCGATCAGGCGATCGCGACCGAAGCTCGGCTCATGGCCGCCGTGTACGACGGTGACCGGCAGCTCGCGCAGGCGCCGCATCGTCTGGACGTAGGTCTCGATGTCCGATCCGTCGAGCTCGTCGAGCAACGGACCGTCATAGACGGCGTCACCGGAGAACAGGACGCCGGTGGCTTGTTCCCACAGCCCGATGCTCCCCGGCGAGTGCCCGGGCAGGTGCAGGACCTCGAAGCTGCGGTCACCGAGATCGATGACGTCGCCGTCGTCGACCAGCCGGGTCGCAGGGGCCGGATCCCTCCTGGTGATCGTCCCGTGCAACCCACCGGGCGGAACCGCGTCCACGAAGCACTCGGGGATGTCATAGCCAGCCTGGCGGTAGGGACCGAGCACCGTCTCGCCGTACAACGAGGAGTCCAGGCACACCGTCACCGGTTCGGCCATCCAGTCCGCCTCGCCACGGTGCGCGGCCCGATCGGCGAACTCCCCGAGACCGCCGATGTGATCGCTGTGGGAGTGCGTGGCCAGCGCCAGAAGCCCCTTGGCGAGATCGCGCTCGACGAGGTGACGCAGAGGCGCCAGGCCCAGCGAGGTGTCGACCACGAGGTCGACGTGGCCGCCTTCGACGTGCCAGACGTTGCAGCGCAACAGCGGGTGCACGTGTGGCTCGGTCACCAGCGTGATCCCGTCGCCGGCCCGCTCCAGGACGAACCACGGGTCGGCGACCGGCAGGTTGACCACCGTCGGACGCTAACCGCTGTGCGGTGGGGCGACGGCCTCCGCAGCGGCGACGGCTAGGTGCGCTTGCCTGGAAGTCTCGGGATCAGCCAGTCGAGGAAGTGCTGGGGGCTGCGGGTCTGAAGCCAGAGCCGTCCCGGGCCCGTGAAGCGCGTCACCAGACCCTCCCCGCCCAGCGTCGTCGTCTTCCAGTTGCCCGCCTTGTGGACCGCGTACTGCACGCTGTCGTCGAAGGCGACCACGTGGCCGGTGTCCAGCGTGTGGCTCTGGTCGACCTCCAGAGTCATCGACAAGATGGCGCCGAAGCTCGACACCAGGACGTCACCCCGACCCGTGCACTCTCGGCTACGACCTGGATCCAACACCGGACCCCCCCGATTGCGTACCGTCTGACACGTTCGGGTGGAGTCACCCAACGGCATTCAGGTCACGAAGAGGGGAACGCTCATGGACGACGACAGGGGTGAGGGTTGGTTGATGTTCGCTTCGATCGTCTTGGTCGTGGCGGGCGTCATGCGGATATTCGACGCCATCTGGGCGTGGCGATACAACGGCAGCCTGCCCGAGGAGTTCAGCGAGGCCATCCTGGGTGACAGCCTGGACACCTACGGATGGCTGTGGTTGATCGTCGGGATCATCCTCATCGCCGCGGGCGCGGCCGTGACCGCGCGGTCCCAGTGGGCGCGTTGGGTCGGAATCGTGGCCGGAGCGATCGCCACCATCACCGCGATCGCTTGGATCCCCTTCTACCCCGTGTGGTCCCTCATCTACGTCCTGATCGGCGTCTTGGTCATCTACGGGCTGGCTGCCTACGGCGGGCGGACCACCTCACAGCTCTGACCGGCAGGGCGACACGCCCTTGGCGAATGATCTCCGGATACATCACGTAGTGCCCATCGCTCGGGTCGCAGCGCCACGGCGCTGTCAGCGGTCAGCCACCATGGGGTGGTCGTCGAGACCAGTTGCTCTGGTCCGGCATCGCCTCGGCATGGTGGCGCTATGGAGCGTCCACGACGAGCTGTTGCCCGTGGTCTCGTCACCTGGATCGATGAGTCGCTGCACACACGAGCCGTGACCGCCATGCTCGCTGCGGGACGGCGTGACGTCTCGCTCGTCGACTGGACCTCGTTCGAGCTGATGCGCCAGCGCGGCGTCGATCACGCCTTTGCCTTCGACGTCGATCTCGACGATCAGGGCTTCACCCGCTTCCGCTGAGGACCCCGCCGAGCTGACCAGGTCGGGCTACCGGTCGAGGGGTTCCACGTCGAATGGCCCGTCGAAGACCGTGACGAACGTGCACGACTCGCCGCCTGCGGGGGCGTGGTGCATCGCCTGACCGGCCGGGAAGTGGCAATACGCGCTGGGGCCGATCACCTGGCCGTTGGCCTCGAGCCTGCCCTCGAGCACGACGATGGTGTGGGCAGCGGTGTGCCGGTGCCGGCTTGCCGTGAGCCCCGCCGGGTAGCGGATCAGGTAATGCTCGGCGCCCGACTTCGGATCCCGGTACAGGCGCCGCACGCCGATCGGTCTGTCGTAGATGGCCGGCTGGGACTCTTCGAGATCCACCGATCCGAGGTCGTCCACGATGATCGCCCCGTTGTGTTCCATCATGTTCGCCTCCTGACTCCGGGGGGTGACGCCGCTCCGCGGCTCGGGCAACGGACCCGTGTCCTTACGTCCTGGTGCGGTAGCGGAGGTGAACCATGCCGTTGCCGAAGCTCCGGTCATACAGCAGCTCGAGCGGCAAGCGAACGTTGTCGGGGAGCGACTGCTTGCCACCCCCAACCACGATGGGTGCGATGAACAGGTGGCACTCGTCCACCAACCCGGCCCCGAACGCGTGCGCTGCGAGGTCGGGACCACCCACGCTGAGGTCACTCCCAGCGCTCGTCGCCTTCAGCCGCCGGACTGCCTCTGGATCGAAGTCTCGCTCGATGCGCGTCCGATCGGTGGATTCCTTCTCGAGCGTCCTGGAGTACACGATCTTGTCGGCCGCCTGCCACATCTGCGCGAAGTCCGCCAACTCGTCCGACTGGGCGGCGAGGGTGGGGTCGGTCTCCCAGCCAACCATCGTCTCGTACATCCGGCGCCCGTACAGGTAGGTGCCGATCGGCCGCTCGAGATCGTTGATGAAGGCGTGCACCTGCTGGTCGGGAACGGCCCAATCGAACCTGCCTTCCTCGTCCTCGATGTAGCCGTCGAGCGATGTGATCGCCGAGTAGATCAGCCGGGCCATGCTGAGCCCCCCTGCATCGTGCTTCGACCTGGGCCACCTTCCGGATGGCTCGAGATCGAGTCGCCAACGTAGGACCTCACTTCGACGGGAACGAATGGTGCTCGTGGGTGACGACCCAGCGGCCGCTCTGTTTGCGCAGCCCAAAGGACAGGCGGAGGCGGTTGTCCGGGTCCTTGCCCAGCTCTGCGGGCGTACCGCAACGAAGCAGGGCATGTGCGAACGCGACGTCGTCGCCGGCGGTGACGTCGAGCTCGACGATCTCGAACACCGCTCCTTGCCGTTGCCAGTCGAAGAACGGCGGCCACGTCGCCCGGTACGCGTCGATGCCACGGACACCGTCGTACGGCGGCGGGACGTCGAACATCAAGATGTCAGTGGCGTGATCGGCCGTCACACCGTCCAGATCGCCGGTGTGCACTGACTGTGCCCACCGTTCGATCAGGCTCCGGATCTGGGGTTCGTCGTCGGACATCGGGCACCGTCTCTCGCTCATGCAGGGTCGCACGTGTTGGACGGCATCCGTGGCATGAACTCATCGGACGCACAAGCGGGTCGAGCTCGGCGTCGCCTACCGATTGCGGCGCTGCATTCCGTAGAGCTCGAGGGACCGCTGCGCGCCATCGTCCTCGCTCGAACCGTCGTCGTAGGCGGGGGACGTCAGTGCCGCCGCCTGTTCACGAACGACACGTTGCATGTCTTCGTCGAGCATGGCCGAAGCCTGTCGCTCCGGCACCCCACCGATCTACCCGGCGGTCTGCCACAGGCCCATGAGGTTGCCCTCGCTGTCATGGATGTACGCCGCGAACCCCATGTCGCCCACCGGCATCTTCTCGCCGACAGTGGACCCGCCGTGCTTGTTCACCGCAACCAAGGCGGCGTCGATGTCGTCCACCTGAAGCGTGATGACCGGCGTGTTGATCGGCGCTTGACGCTGCAGCATGCCCCCACCGATGAAGCCGGGTTCGCTGGGCATGCCCTCGTCACTCGTCGGACCGGTGGACACCATGTTGTAGCCCATCTCCGCCATCTCCTGGATCTGCCAGTCGAACACATCGCGGTAGAAGCTGCGGGCGCGGTCCGCATCGTCGAATGGGACCTCGAAATGCACGACTCGAGCACTCATCGCTGACCCCCTCGTTCCCGTATGTCTTTGGCAGGCTGATCGTAGAGGGCACGGGGGAAGAGCCATAGTCCGGTCGACCGTTCGCCGGCTCCTCCTGGCCTACCGGCTCCTCGAGGTCAGGTGTCACCTATGGCGACCGAGACCTCCCCGTGGCGAGTTGTTCGACACCGCGGCTCGGCGTCCAGCGCTCTCGGACGCTATAGGTGTCCGGCTGGCCGACGTGCTCCCACCATCCGTGGTCTACCCGCTCGATGTCGAACTCGACGATCTGGTCATCGTCGTGGATCAGGTGGCTGGCTGCCGCTCGCACTCGGTCGAGTGCGTGAGGGGCTTCGTGAGCCCGGCACCGCATCACGAACTCGTCGTCCCGAGCGCCCGGTAGGCAATGGAGGACGCACCGGGGTTCTCGGCGAAGGTCCCGCCACTTCGGCGACCAGCTTCCGATGGCGACGAACACGCTGCCCGAGGCCAGTACGGGGACCACCGGATGCAGGCGCGGGCTCCCGTCCGATCGGACGGTCGCCAGGTACATCAGCACATGTTGCTCCCACAGCGAACGGCCCGCGGCTGCCAGCTCCGGGGCCCCGCTCGCGAACTGCCCCCACGTCGCCACGGCGTCAACGTACCGGGCACCCCATGACACCTGCTTCGCAATGACACCTGCTTCGCAATGGTGACCCCGAACGCCGGAGGTTGAGCTCGCCGGACCCCCAGAGGCCGAGGACCGTCAACAGGGAGTCGTCGTGCGCAACCGGCCTCTACGGTGATGGTCGTGCAAGGCGACATCGCCGAGGTGGTAGCGCACTACGAGGCGAACCTCGAGGAGAACCGACTGTCGGGTGGGCTGGCCGCTCTCGAGCTGGTTCGCACCCAGGAGATCCTTCGTCGGCATCTGCCCCCACCACCCGTTCGTGTCCTCGATGTCGGCGGGGGCACCGGCGTGCACGCGGGGTGGCTCCTCGCACACGGCTATACCGTGCATCTCCTCGATGTCACCCCTCGCCATGTGCGCCAGGCACTGGCCGGCTTGGGTGATCGTGGCTTGACCGCGGACGTAGGTGACGCCCGACATCTACCGTTCCCCGACGACTGCTTCGATGTGGTGCTCCTTCTCGGACCGCTGTATCACCTGCCCGAGCAGGCGGATCGCCTCGCGGCTCTCGCCCAAGCCCGCCGCGTCGTCAAGCCCGACGGCCTCGTCGCCGTTGCAGCCATCAGCCGGTTCGCATCGTTGTTCGACGGCCTCGTACGGGAGTTCCTCTTCGACCCTGGCTTCCGTGACATCGTCGAACGTGACCTCATCGATGGCCGCCACGTGAATCCCGGGAAGCACCCGCACTGGTTCACGACTGCGTACTTCCACCATCCCGACCAACTCGCGGACGAGGTCACGACGGCTGGCCTGGAACTCGTGGAGCTCGTCGGCGTCGAAGGTCTGGCCGGCTGGCTCCCACATCTCGAACAGCGATGGGCCAACGACACGGACCGAGATGTCATCCTCGGTGCCGCGCGGCGAATCGAGGCCGAGCCGTGCCTGCTCGGGCTCAGCGCTCATCTCTTGGCGATCACCCGAGCCGCCGCGGAGCGCGCCAACCAAGGCGAGCGGAACCCGAGCCGTGCGTGACGACCAGGAGCTACGGGACCGCGCAGCCGAGCTGGCGTCGGTGTACTGGCACCACTCGATCCGCCTGTTCCCGGACCTCGTGACGAACGGGGGCAAGTCCGAGGCTTTGCTCGACACCGAATGCGAGGCCATCTTGGGCCCGCTCGACCTCGAGGGTCGCGAGGTCCTCGATATCGGCAGCTGGAACGGCTACTACGCCTTCGAGGCGAAGCGCGCCGGCGCGGCGCGCGTGATCGCCTCGGACAGCCTTTGCTGGAACCTGCCCGCGCTCCGCGGCCGCGAGACCTTCGAGTTGGCGCGCGAATGCCTCGACCTCGACGTCGAGGCCAAGGTGATCGATCCGACCGAGCTCCCCGGCGACCTCGCGGCGGTCGACGTCGTGCTGCTACTCGGCGTCTTCTACCACATGCACGATCCGATTCCGGTGCTGAAGAACGCGGCCTCCCTGGCGCGCCAGGCGCTGGTGATCGAGACGCATCAGGACCTGCTCGACATCGGACGTGCCGGGATGGCCTTCTACCCACGCGACACGTTGAACGGCGACCACTCGAACTGGTGGGGGCCGAATCCCGAGTGCATGTTCGAGCTGCTAGAGAGCATCGGCCGGCCGCAGGTGTTCTACCAACACCATCCCGTGATCGGCCCCACGCGCGGCATCTACCACGCCTATCGCACGGCCGATGTGGCCAGCCAGAGCTTCACGGCCACCGTGGACAACTCGTCGGTCTTCAACCTCCGCTCGCCGGAGGGGCGCACCGCCGTGTTCCGGCCGTCCCGGGTCCGTCCGACCCCCATGGCACGTGGTCGTGCAGCGGCGGCGCGCCGCTGGCGCGCCCTGCGGGGGCGAACCTCGGGCTGAGCACAGCGCTGCTACGCCGTCCCCATCACGGCACAATGCAGCGTGGTCGGCTACGCCATCATCGAGGCGCCGTCGGTGTTGGGGCTGTTCCCCGGGGGCGTCGAACACCTGCCGCGGGCTCTGCTCGACGCAGGTCTGGCGGACGCGGTGGGCGCACGGCACGCGGGCCGGGTGACGCCCCCGTCGTACGACCCGAAGCGGGACGCCGCCACGGGCTTGCTGAATCCCACGGCACTACGGGATTACGCGCACGATCTCGCCGACGCCACCGGTGAGGTGCTCGATGCCGGCGAGTTCCCGATCGTGTTGGGAGGCGATTGCTCGATCCTGCTCGGACCCCTGTTGGCCCTCCGGCGACGCGGCCGACATGGATTGCTGTTCCTCGACGGTCATGCCGACTTCTACCAACCCGGCGCCGAGCCCAACGGCGAGGCGGCCTCGATGGATCTGGCGCTGGCCACCGGCAGAGGACCGGGCGTGGTCACCGACCTCGAGGGTCGCGGTCCGTTGGTGCTCGACGGCGACGTCGTCCAGCTCGGCCGGCGAGACGCGGAGGAGGCCGAGCGCGCCGGGAGTCAGCGCATCGAGGACAGCGGGATCGCGGTGATCGACCTCGCGGCGATGCGCCAGCGCGGCGTCGTGGCCGCGGTGGCGAGTGCCTTGGACCATCTCATCCGCCCCGAGCTTCCCGGTTTCTGGATACACGTCGACTGCGACGTGCTCGACGATGCTGTCATGCCGGCCGTTGACTACCGGTTGGCGGGCGGGCTCAGCTGGAGCGAGCTCGAGACGGTGCTCCGGCACGCCGTGGACTCCGGCCGAGCGGTGGGCATGGAGGTGACCATCTTCAACCCCTCACTCGATGACGATGGATCGCTTGCTCGGGCCTTGGTCGGCTGTCTGGTCCGCGCACTGGCGGGCGGATAGGCCGGTGATGGTCAGCTGGAGGTGCACCCTGGGGGCCCGTGGCGAGCCGGATCGGTTGGAGAGGTCTCGACCTGCTGCACTGGCAGGGCGACCACTTGGTGGCCATCGCTAGTCTGCGCCATCGTGGGCGTCCGGGAGCCGTCGCAGATAAACGCCGCGTTCGCCGCCGGCTACAACACACGCGACATCGACGCGTTGGTGGCGCTCTACGCACCCGAGGGCAGCGTCGTGGAACGCGATGGCTCGGTATCGGTCGGTGCCGACGCGATCCGGGCCCACCTGGCTGCGCTGGTGGACATCGGGGGCAAGATGGTCTCGACGAACCGGTCCACCGTGGTCATAGGCGACACCGCGCTCGTCACCGCCGATTGGGAAATCAGCGTCGACGGTGCCGACGAGCCGGTGCGGGGCCGCAGCGCCGAGGTCCTGCGCGTCCAGCCCGATGGCAGCTGGGCATACCTCATCGATCAGCCCCTGAGCGTCTGATTCCGGGCCTCTACTCAGCAGCGGTCCAGGCCCAGGTGGAGCCGACAGCCTGAGCCCTCTCAGAGCAGACCGGCGAGAGTCACGAAGGTGAACCCGCGGGCCCGCGCCGCGTCGATCACGCCCTGCAGAGCGAGGTGGTCTGTGGAGTCGCGGCCAAGGTGCATCATGACGATCCCGCCGTTGCCCATCTTCGAGACGACATTGGCGACGACCCGTCCCGGCGGGCTTCCCAGCCAGCCCAGCGAGTCCGCTGTCCAGAGCACGTCGTAGCGGTACCCCACCTGCGCGATGGTCGAGTCGACGGAGGCGTCCGTGTCCCCGAACGGCGGACGGAACCAGGGTCGCGGGTCGCGACCGGTGGCGGCGCGTATCGCCTCGGTGGCGCGGGTGACCTGATCGAGCATCTCGGCCGTCGTCAGGTGACGGGAGCGCGTCGAGCGCCCCGTGAACGACAGATGGTCGAACGAGTGGTTCATCACCATGTGCCGCATGGCCCCGATGCGAGCGGCATCGGCGGGGCAGTGCTCGACCCATCGGCCGGTGAGCGCGAACGTCGCCGTGATGGCATTGGACGCCAGCGTGTCGAGTATGGCGCCGGTGTTCCCGCAATCGCTCCCTCCGTCGAAGGTGAGCGCGACGACACGACGGGCAGGATCACCGTTGCGCAGCACGACTGCCGGCCCCGCCGGAGTGCGATCGGCCAGCAGCCAGTAGCCCGCGCCTGACGGTGCGGCCGCCATGCCGATCATGGGCGCGTCGAGGAGCGTCGTGCCAGCAGAGCCGAAGAATGCGGCGTCGCCGAAGGCGAACACACCACCATCGGCAGCCACCAACCAGTAACCCGCCCCCGACGGCGTCGCCGCCATCCCCACGATCGGCGCAACCAAAGGCGTCCCACCCGCAGAACCCAAGAACCCGGCGTCACCGAAAGCGAACACACCACCATCGGCAGCCACCAACCAGTAACCCGCCCCCGACGGCGTCGCCGCCATCCCCACGATCGGCGCAACCAAAGGCGTCCCACCCGCAGAACCCAAGAACCCGGCGTCACCGAAAG
>Ga0299914_10000102_pt1 | contig 47890 bp, 39 predicted proteins | sample RVTome_10_FD_201361 | JGI IMG/M metagenome (GOLD analysis project Ga0299914, IMG submission 201361) | Soil microbial communities from uranium-contaminated site in the Upper Colorado River Basin, Wyoming, United States - RVT153D57 (version 2) ... | reverse complement strand
ACCACAGCGAGAATCGCGCGGTCCGCACCAACATGCTCGAGGAAATAGCGCCGCACATCCGCATAACCCGTATTTGCCAGGCCTTCCTCGCTGCCGATGACCGGACTGCCGTATGGATGCTCGCCGAACAGGAATGCATCGCCGTAGATGCCGGTCAAGCCGCGCAGACTGGTGTCCTTCATGGACCGGAGCTGTTCCATGCCGCGTTTGCGGACCTTGTCGAACTCCGCGCGTGACAATGACGGATCCATCAGGACGTCGCCCAGCAACTCGATCATCAGGTCCGCATCGCGTGTCATGAACTCACCGGCCACGATCAGTGCTTCCTTGTCAGCCGCCGTATTCAGAATGCCGCCCACGCTTTCGACCGCTTGCGCATACTGCAAGCCATCGCGTTTCCCCGCGCCCTTGCGCATCAGCTCGGCAAGCAGCGCCGCGGTGCCGCTCTTGTTCGCAGGATCGGCGATCGCTCCGCCCCTGATGACGGCCTGGAAGGAAATCATGGGCACGTCGTGCTTCTCCATGAGGAGAATTTCCATTCCGTTCGCCAGCCGCACGGTATCGAATTCCGGAAGCGTCACGCCCTTCGGTTCCACCGATAAAACCGGCGCCGCACTTTCGGGCAGCGCCTGTTTGCCGGCGCATCCGGCAATGAACATGAGCGCAACAGCTGTAACGAAGACTTTCCTGAACATCACGATTTCCTCAGTCAGCCGCGGGCTTGAGCACGCCGACCGTACGATTGTTGTTGCGGAACACGCTGTTTGCCGCGGCGCGTACATCAGCGACCGTGACCGTCTCCCACTGCGAGGGCGCATCGAAAAGCTTTCGGTAATCGCCGTGGAAGACTTCGAAGCTGCCCAGCGCCTGCGCCTTGCCGCTGATCGTCGCAATGCCGCGCCAGTAATCCGCCACCAGCATGTTCTTGGCCTTGCGCAACTCTGCCGCGGTCACGCCCCCGCTCCCGATGCGTTCAAGAATGGCGGTGATCTCCTTTTCAACCTTGGCTGGATCGCCTTTGGGCGGCAGCACCGCGAAGATCCAGGCCAGGCCCGGATCGAAACCCTGGTGCAGGAATCCGCCGGCCTGTATCGCCAGTGCCTTCTGCTCGACCAGTGACTGGTGCAGGCGTGACGAATCGCCTTGCGTCAGTATTGCCATGAGCACTTCCAGCGCCGGCATGCCGGTATCGCTGGCGACACCGGAATGCCAGGCCATCTGCAGCATCGGCGTCTGCGCAGCGCGCTCGACCACGACACGCCGTTCACCCTGCTGCTCCGGCTCGCGCGTCGTGACAGGTTCCGGCTCCGGTTGGGCGGAAATCGCCCCGAAATATTTCTCGGCCAGCGCGAACACCGGTTCCGCTTCGACATCACCCACCACGAACATGGTGGCGTTATTCGGCGCGTAATAGGTGCGATAAAACGTTCTCAGGTCTTCCATGCGCCAGTTCTCGATATCGGATGGCCAGCCGAGAACGGGGAACTGGTAGGGATGCGCCACGTAGGCTGTTGCCTGCACCTGTTCCATCAGGACGCCGAAATTGTTGTTGTCCACGGATGTGCGACGCTCGGAATACACCACGCCGCGCTCGCTTTCGACCACCTCGGGATCGAAGTTCAGGTTCGCCATACGATCCGCTTCGAGTTGAAAAATGGTTTCCAGCGCGGACGCCGGGTACCAGTCCTGATAAACCGTCACGTCGTTCGACGTGTAGGCATTGTTCGAACCACCGGCGGCTTCCATGATGCGATCGAACTCGCCCGGCGCCAGCGTGCTGGTCCCGTTGAACATCATGTGCTCGAAATAGTGCGCAAGGCCGGTGATGCCCGGGTATTCGTTCCGCCCGCCGGCGCGGAACCAGGTGTATTGCGCAACGTTCGGAATGTCGTGGTCAGGCCAGACAACCACCTTCAGTCCGTTCGGCAATGTCCGTTCGACAATCTCCTCGCCAGTCGCCGCAAGACTTGCAGGCGCGGCCAGCACAAACAGCAGGCCGGCCGCAGCCATTGACTGCTTGAACATGGGACGCTCCTTCAATGGTTGTTCTTCTGTTGTTCTATCCAGCGATCGATCTTCTGATCCAGCACCGCCATGGGCAGTTCACCGTCAACCAGTATCTGCGTGTGGAATGCACGGATGTCGAAGTCTTCGCCCAGTTCGCGCTCGGCGCGCGCGCGCAACTCGCTGATCTTGAACTGACCGATCTTGTATGAGAGCGCCTGACCGGGGATCGCGATATAACGCTCCACTTCCGAAACAATATCGGAATCGGCCATCGAGGAATTTTTCTGCATGAAGGCAATCGCCTTTTCGCGCGTCCAGCCCTTTGCGTGCAGGCCGGTATCGACAACCAGTCGCATCGCGCGCAGCTGCTCGTCCGAAAGGCGTCCGTACCACTGCATCGAATCCTGGAAGAAACCGAGTTCCTTGCCCAGCGACTCCGCGTACAGCGCCCAGCCTTCACCGAACGCCGTGTAGCCGCCGAAGCGGCGGAAGCGCGGCAAATCGGTCAGTTCGATCTGCAAGGCGTTCTGGAAATGGTGGCCGGGGATCGCTTCGTGAATGAACAAGGTCTCCATGCCGAACTTTGGCTGCGCCTTCAGGTTATGCGTATTCACGTAGAAGATGCCCGGTCGCGAACCGTCCGGTGAAGGCGACTGGTACGACGCGCCAGCCGAACTGGCCGCGCGGAACGCTTCCACCGGGCGCACTTCGAATCCGGCTTTCGGCTTGATATCGAACAGCTTCGGCACAGCGGCATTCATGCGTGACTCAATGGCACGATAACCGTCGAGCAGCTCTTCTTCGTCGTCGTAATAGAACCGGTCGTCGTTCTTCACATACTCGAACCATTCCGCGAGCGTGCCCTTGAAGCCGACTTCACGCATGACCTTTTCCATTTCGCCACGAATGCGCTTCACTTCGGAGAGGCCCATTTCGTGAATGGCATCCGCCGAAAGCGCAGTCGTCGTGTTCACCTTGATCATGTAGTCGTACCACGCGCGACCGTCCGGTTGTGCGTGCAGGCCGACCGCCTTGCGGGCATGCGGCAGGTATTCGTTCTGCAGATAATCACGCATGCCGCGATACGCCGGCACGATCTGTTCGGCAATCGCCTTGCGATATGCGGCAGCGATGCGCTCGCGGTCAGCGGATGAAATGCCTTCCGGCATGCTCTTTACGGGACTCCAGAACAGGCTCTGCTCGGCATCGTCGACAATGTGCGCTTCCAGCTGCGGGATGACCTTTTCAATGATCACCTTCGGTTGAACCACACCTTTCTTCACGCCGTCGCGGAAATTCTCTTCCGCCTGATCCATGATCACGACGAAGCCGTCAACGCGGCCCAGCCAGTTTTCGTAATCTTCCACGGTCCTGAACGGCTGCGCGCTCTGGCCGGAGCCGAGCACCGCGAAGAAGCTGTGCAGCCCGTAGAACTGGTTGAGCGGAACAAGGTGTGACGGAAAGCGATCGCCTTCGATCGCCCACTCGCGATTGATCTTGAAAACGTCGTAAGTGATACGGTCCTGACCTTCGAGCGCGGCGGGAGCGATGTCGCGGATTTTCGCGAGGTACTCTTTCTCGAGCGCGATGGCGCGGTCGAGATACTCCTCGCCCAGCGAGTTCGGCAGTTGATCGTTGAACCGGTGATCGCCGATGAACGTGGCGAAAATCGGGTTCATTTCGAGCGTCTTGTCGAAGTAGCTCTCGACCACCTGCTCCAGGCGTTCGGCTTCGGTACCCGTACGTTGCCCGGCTTGCTCGCTCGCGCAACCCGCGATCAAGGCAATGGCCAGGAACGGGTGCAGGAAAAACGCGATTCGTTTCATTCTCGATGTCTCCATGCAAAAGAAAACGGCCCCTGTGACAGGGGCCGCGCAGTTCTTATTCGGCGAGTTTGCGTTCAATCCAGCGATCGATCTTGTTTTCGAGCACGCTCAACGGCAGCGCACCGTCCAGCAGCACCTGGTTGTGAAACTCACTGATATCGAATTTTTCACCCAGCGCCTTTTCCGACTTGGCGCGCAACGATGAAATCTTCAGTTGGCCGATCTTGTAGGCCAGCGCCTGCGAAGGAATCGCCATGTAGCGTTCCGCTTCGGAAACCGCGCGCGCTTCGCGTACCGCGGAATTCTCGTACATGAAGTCCAGCACCTGTTCACGCGTCCAGCCCTTGTAGTGGAGGCCCGTGTCGACGACCAAGCGCACGGCACGCCACAGCTCGGCGTTCAGTTTTCCGAAGTACTGGTAAGGGTCGGTGTAGACACCGAGCTCCTTGCCCAGCGTTTCCGCATACAGGCCCCAGCCTTCCGTGAAGGCGGTGTATCCGCCGAAGCGGCGGAACGCCGGCAGGCCTTCGAGTTCCTGCTGGATCGAAAGCTGGAAGTGATGGCCGGGTGCGGCTTCGTGCAGCGACAACGATTCCGTCGCCCATTTCGGACGCGCGGACAAATCGTAGGTATTCACATAGAAGACGCCCGGACGCGAACCATCCGGCGTACCACGCATATAGGAAGCGCCTGACGCCGATTTTTCACGGAACGGCTCAACCGGACGGACCTCGTAGTCCGCCTTCGGCATTACGTCGAAGAGATCCGGCAGGCGCGGCGCAATGCGATCCTTCATCGCGTGATAACCCGCGAGCAGTTCATCCTGCGACTTCGCGATGAAGCGCGGATCGGTGTTCATGAATTCGAAGAATTCGTGCAACGTTCCATCGAAGCCCGTCTCGCGCATGACAGTGCGCATTTCGTCGTGTATGCGCTTCACTTCATCGAGACCGATCTGGTGGATTTCCGTGGGCGTCAGATCGGTGGTGGTCGTTTCCTTGACGAGAAACGCGTACCAGGCTTCACCGTCCGGCAGGGCCGACATGCCATGGGTTTCGCGCGACGCGGGCAGATAGGTATCGATCACGTACGCATGCAACTTTTCGTAAGCCGGAACAATGCGATTCGTGATGGCGGCGCGATAGGCTTCGGTCAGGCGCGCCTTGTCTTCGATGCTGAAGTCTTCCGGAAAATTGTCGATGGGCTTCCAGAACAAACTGTCCTTCGCGTCATCGACAATGTGCGCCTCCAGCTGAGGCACGACACGTTCGATGAGAATCTTCGGCTGCGCGTAACCTTTTTCGATGCCTTCGTTCATGTTGACGATGGCCTGGTCAACCCATTGGACGAAGCCATCGACCCGCTTGAGAAAGTCCTCGTAGTTCTTCACGCTCTTGAACGGGTGCAGGCTCTGGCCCGAACCGAGCTGTGCAAAGAAATTCGGAGTGGAATAGAACTGGTTGAGCGGGATCAGGTGCGCCGGGTAACGGGTACTTTCGATGCTGCTCTCGAGATCGCGAACGAATATCTGGTAGCTGAGGAGGTCCTGCCCGTCGAGCAGGCTTTCGTTGACCCGCTGAATGCGCGCCAGGAAATCCTTGTCTACTGCGAGCGCTTCGGCCCGCCATTCCGGCGCGATGGTTACCGCGAAGCGGTCATCGTAACGATCGTCGCCTATCGCGCTGGCATAAATCGGATTCAGTTCCAGTTGTTTCTGAAAGTACGCTTCGAAGATTTCGCTGGCCATCTTCGCTTCCTCCGCTCCCTGCTGAACCTTCGCGACGCCGGCGGACCCGGTTTGCTGGCTGTCCGCCGGCGTGCAGGCGGAGAGCAGGAATGAAGCGGCAATGGCAGGCAGTAAAGTCGATCGGAATATGGGCACTGGAATTCCCCCTGAAACTGATGAATACCCGGACGTTTTCGCAAACTGATGCGGGCAGCAGAATATTGTGACAAAAAGACGGACGCAAAGGTTCCCGCAGGATAGCACCGGGATCAAGCCGGAATGCAGATCGAGTTGACGCCTTGTTTTTCAAGCCATTCAGCGCCGCGGACGCCTTTCAGCATCGCGATGGTCGCAAGCGTTCCCGCTGCCGTGCACGTGGCATGCTGGACCGTCACGCTGGCGAGTCCCGACACCGGCCAGCCAGTCAATGGATTCAGAATGTGCGAATAGCGGACGCCGTCCAGGACAATACAGCGTTCGTAATCGCCGCTGGTAGCCACCGCTCCGTTCCGCAGTTCCATGGTGCCGCTATTGTCTTCCAGATTCCGCGGATGCCGGATGCGGATGAGCCACGGCAAACCGTCCGGCAGCGGACCGGTCACGGATATGTCTCCCGCCATTTCGACAAGTGCATGGTTCGCACCGTATGCGCGAAGCACGTTGGCCGCCCGGTCAGCTGCGTATTCTTTTACGATGCCACCGAAGTCGATCTCCATCCCCGGCGGCAACTCCAGGCGGTTGTCCCTGAAATCGAGTTTCTGCCATCCGATCAGGGAAAGTAACGGGGTGAGTTCGTTCTCGGCTGGTATCCGCGCCTCTCTGAAATCCCACGCACGGCGCAGTATCCCGGAGGTAATGTCAAACAGGCCACTGGATGCCGCCCAGGCCTGCTCCGCATAACGCAACAGATCACCGGTTTCATTGTCGATGCGGATCCCGCCCTTTCCGGCGCTGGCGTTGATTTGCGTGGTTACACTGGCAGGAAGGTAGCGGCTGTACTTTCTTTCCAGTCGCTGAATTTCCGCTCGCGCCTGGACAACGGCAGTTTCCGAAACGGAGAAGGCCCTGATTTCGCAGGGCCCTCCCATCGCCTTGAAACAATCCCTGTACCAGGCCGGCTGTTTTGCGATCCGCGCGATCAGAAGCGGTACTCCATGCCGATCGAACCGCGTACATAATCAACGATGCCGGGATTCTCCAGGCGCACGTCCGCAAACGTGTAATTCGCGCTGGACTGATACCGCTCGACGACGAAGACAAACGACCAGTCCGTCGCGAAACTCCAGCGTCCGTTGACGTTCACGCTGACCGCACCATACGGCGACAACCGATAGTCCATCGAAAAATGTTCCGGCTGCGGATCGACTTCGGGGACCTGGTAGGGCTCATAGAAATCTGCCTCGCCCTGCATGTAGACGCGAACGCCAGCCTCCAGCTGCCATCGATCGCCGAACTGCCGTCCCATGCCGTACTGGATCGTGTGCGAGTCCATGCCCCAGTCGTCAGCGAAGTAGCGATAGTCGAGTTTCAATGCCGTTTCAATGGATTCGAGGAAGTAGCGTGCTCCGACCGTCCACGTGCGCTGGGTGCGTGCGTCCGGCCGTCGATCCAGCGGCGCGGCCTCGCTGCCAGCCTTGTACGGATCGGAGAGATAGCCTTGCATCTGGTTGATGCCAACGCCGGTCTGGACGAGCAGGTTCTTCGATACGACCTGCGTGACTCCCGCAAACACCGATCGGCTGTCCTTTTCCGCGTAAGCAATCCGGCCAAAGGTTTCCGCGTCCGTGGGCGTGATCACGTCATCCGACATGCTGACCGAAACACCCAGCGTCGTGTTGCCTTCCGCGAAACCGTACTCGGTGCCCAACGACAGATAGTCCGCTTCATAATCATTCTCCGTGGAGCGGCCCGCGCCCAATCGCCATACCGATGAGTCGCGATACCACGCGCCACCCAGTGTCACGTCCTGGCGCTCTTCGCTGATGGATGCGCCACTCATCGCAACCCGCACGTCGCCCTCGGCGAGCTTCACTGCGCCCAAAGGCGACGCACCGGTCATCGACTCGCGTATGACATCCGCAGACAGGGAAAAACTGCCGGCAAGCGGCGTGAGGAAATTCAGATGCTGGACGTCGATCGTATAGCGTTCGGTTTCGGCGCCGTCCAGAACGCGCGAACGATCGATCGAGTCTTCGCGATATTGCGACAAGCGCGCACCAAGGAATGCCTTCTCAGGCGCCGCATCTGCAAAAGCGTCGCCGGCGATAAGCGATGCCGCGCTGGCTGCAAGCAGTGCGGCAGCCGTCGAATATTTTTTCTCGTCCATGAAATGCATTGCTCCAGAAATTTTCACCGGTCAGTTGCAACCGCAACCCCCGCCTACGGCTTCACCACCACCTGTCGACGCTTCCTTGCTGAAATAAACATGCCTGGAAAGTTGCGCTTCCATCGGGTCGGAAACCCACTGCATCTCCGCGCGGCTGAGTGTGCCGCGCTCCCATGGCTTGACGTTCGATGCGCATCCCGACATCAAGGTCAGCATCAGCAAACCCATCAGCACTCGATCGTTCATGTCATTTCTCCGCGACGAGCTGTTGAACGATCGATTCGATCTTTTTCGCATCGCCGCTGCGATAGCCTTCGTGAACGAACCGGAGATTGCCGTCGCGGTCGAGAACGTAGGACGTCGGCATGCCCTTCACCTTGAACATCTCGGGAAAGCGTCCGGCAGCGTCTGAAACAACCGGGTATGAAACCGGATATTTCTCGAGGAATTTGAGGCCGTCTGCAGGTTTTTCGTCGAGATTGATCGCGAACACTTCGAACTCGCCGGCGTACTTCGTACGGAGCTTTTCAAGCTCTGGTAACGATTGGCGGCAAGGACCGCACCACGATGCCCAGAAGTCCAGGTAGACGACCTTGCCGCGCAACGAAGACAGCTCCATCGAGCCGTTACCCGACAGCAGTGGAAGATTGATGGCTGGCGCGGGCATTCCCAATTCGGCATCGGCATGTGCGCATGTTGAGAGCGCCATTAGCACGACAAAAAAGTATTTCATGATGATGTCCTTTAAATCGCCTGTGGTGTCTGTACAGCACCGTTGAACAATGCGAGCTCTTCATCAATGGGGAGACCGACGAGGCCGAGTTGAGGCGCGCCGGCGATACCAAGGTGGCGACGCAGCGCGTCGTGAATATGCGCTGAGGTAATTTCTATGCCTGTCTCGGAGCGTTCGAGCGTCAGGGGATTGATGCGCCCGGATCGATATTCGTCATCCGAGAAACCCACGTTGCGGTTTCCAATTCCGTTCGTGCTGAATGACTCACGCATTACGATTGCACTCGTCGTCGGCCAATGATCGGTGCCGCCATCGGAATTGATGATCGGCGTGCGCCCGAAATCGCTTACGATAACGATAACGATACGCCCTGCCAGATTGGTCTCCAGGCGCGCATCAATCTCCGCCGCACGTTCATGAATGAAACGGATTCCATAAACAAGCTCCGCGAGGCGCTCGCCTTGCAGCCGGTCGTGGTTGGCGTGCGTGTCGAACGGCTGGTCGGAGAACTCCGCGTCGACGGCGGATGTAAGCCCTGCCGCCATGGAATGAAGAAAGATGTCCGCCTGCTTGACCAGTTCGTTTGGAATTCCGCGCTCGTCACGGTCTCGGAATCCCTCCTCCGGGATGATGCTTCCCAAGGCTTCCACGGCATCATTGCCTTCAACCGCGCTGTCGAAATACTGCAACATTTCGCGCCAACGCGGCATGGCTTTCGAATCCTCCAGCAGGCGTCGCCTGCGCGCGCGCTGCGCCTCCGCGACGCGCGCAAACACGTCTTGCGGCATGCGATGCCCGTGTGTAGGAGTTATCCTCAGATTGTTATCGAGCTGAGCGCCGGTAACGTTCGGCAACGACAGATCTTCAATCAAACTCGCGTCGCTCAATGCCGTGTAAGGCAGCAAGCCACCGGTGGAACGATAGTTCCCCGTAACCATGTAGCTCATCGGAAGCGTTGGCGCCTTCACGCCGGCGAACGCTGCGGATAGGGTTGGATAACCCGATGCAAATGTTCCCTGGAATGCGTTGGTAATCCCCGCACTGTGTGCATTGGTCTGCATGTTGATGCCGTTCACGACAACCATGCGGTCATGGAACGTATCGAAGAAATCGAACGCGTAGTTGTACGTCGCGCCGGTTTCGTTTGTGCTGAGCCGTGCGTAACGAATGTTCCCCGCCGACGCGATAGCGTTGTTGCCGAAGTTTCGAAACTCTGCTTTCGGATCGCAGAATTGCAGCGGGTCCCATCCACCTTGCGTATTGATGAAAATCAACAGGTCACCCGTATAGGAATCGACCGCCGCTTCCGCCGCGCGAATCCAGTGCGGTGCAAACGCCACACTGACGCCGGCGGCACTCAGCATTTTCAGAAATTCTCTTCGTTTCATTGTTGCCGTCTCCGTGGCCGACGCGTCATTCGTGCAGGAATTTATAATCCAGGATGAAGTAGGCGAGCATGTCTCGCCAGACTCGCAAGCTCTCCGGCGGAAGTACGGGAACGTTGTTTTCGACCGGCACTACCACGCGATTGGATCGCGGATTACTTACACAACGCAGCGTTTCGGCGCTGTCTTGCTCGTAGTTCCAGAACTCCTCGAACAAATCGAAGCTGTGTTGCACTTCCGCGGAGCCCACGTCGACCTGCTCGTTCCATAGATCACGATGAAGCTTGGCCAGTAGCTGCTTGATGGCGGTGACGTCCTCCGGCGTTTCCCCGGCGTAGCCGACGAAAAGTATTCGCTGACTGGCGGGACGAAGAACCATCGGGTCGTCGTATGACTCACGGTCCGTTTCGAGAATGAAATCCTGGTACACCGCTTCGCAGCTGATCTCCGAAACCATGCGCTTGACGACGCTGATCATCAGCGGATTCACCTGGCGGGTTCGATTGATGACGGTATCGGAATCGATGCCGCCATACATGACGTTGAAGGTGTAAGTGAGTGCCTGTCGTACCGCGGAGTATTGATCCGGTATTCGCCAGTCGATGCCGAGTACCGATCGAACCTTGCGCTCCAGCTGTTCCGGTGTAAGCAACGCGCCCGTGCCGACATTTGCCAGCTCAACCGCGCGTGCGTCAGCGTTTTCCGCAGTCGACGCGCGAAACCACGGGGAGCTGAACAAGGAAACCAGGAGGTCTTTGGCGTTGTACGCGCCGTGTCCGTTATCGCGTGCAAACACGGCGGCGACGTCGTCGAACAACTCCTGCTGAGCAACGTAGGCGGCAAATTTGCCGTCGAATTCCGGATCGCCTTCGACAGGTACGGTGAGCGGTTTTTCGTTGAAGACGGCTTCATACCAGAACCTTGCGGCGCCTGTCGCAAAGCGCGGATCGGCGACGAGCTGTTCCATGGCCCATCGCAAGCTCGCATTATCATGCGCTCCATTTCGCCCGGCGTTGTCGTTCGGCATTACCGTGATGTCCGTGTCGCCCTGAAACACGAAGCCGGCGGGAAATGTATCTGCATACCACAGATCGTCATCACAATAGCCGCCCGTACCGAGCGGCTTACCGCAGTTCATTTCCGTGCTGTTTTTGTAACCGTCGTTCAATGCGTCACGCCGCAGATACTCTCGACCCGCATCGTAGAACTCGTGATTCGATCGAAAGCGGCCGGTAAAGCCCCAGTTCTGAAAAGTACCTGCGAACGCATCGAGCTGGTAATGACACGATGTACATGCGGTGTTGTTGTACGTCGGGTTATTCGGGTCGTTCAAGGCGTCCGCGTTCATTGGACGACTTGCCGTCAGTTCAATGTCGTAACCGAGAAACTGGCGCAAAGCCATTTTTGCGCGTTTGCGATTGCGATTGGTTTCCGTGCTCTGCCAGCGCGCCAGCCACGGCAACGTTGTGATCACACCAGAATGCGGATACGGAATGCGCACCTTCGGTGCTGTAGTGGAACCTCCGTTGACGCTGGTGAAATAGCCGGTGCCAATTCCATCCGCAAACACGCCCGGCACCCAATCGTCAGGACCTGCAGGCGCCGATAGCGGCGCGCCGGAATCCGGGTCCTTGAAAATCACGTACCCGCTTCGTTGGTGATCAAGAAACCCGTAGCTGAGCGAATTAAAGACGGTGTACGGCGCTGTGAGTATTTCCCGATAGTTGCGTTCGTTGTTTATAACGTACGCGACCAATGCGAGCGGCTCGGTCGCAAGTGCTTCGTTGTACAGAAAGTCGACCGAGTGATGGACATCAGGAAGAAGGCCGGGATAGTTGACCGGAGAGAATCGCGTATAGGCGGCCGTGCTGGACGGATCGACCAACGGCGCACCTTCGGAGATGAACTTGTTCGTCAGCAATTGATCGTTCGCGGCGATCATCAGGAATCGGGTGAAGTCGGCGCCTGTCATCATGTTGCGTAGTGTCGATTGAAGCGCAGCAATTGAATCACCGGACACAGCGTCGATCTCCGCTCCGGTCGGTCGCCGCCCGAGCATCAACATCGACGCCTTGCCAAGCGTTTCCTCGTTGGATGCGAGCGTGATTCCTTCGAAGAACGGGCCATCGCCGGGAAGCCCTGAGCAACCATCGCCTGGCGGTTGGGGAGCGTCCACACCATCCAGCAACGCGGCAAACTCCGTCAGCACGTTGCCTTCGGCCGATGAAAGCGCGAAGCGTTGCCCGCCGGTATGACCAGCCAGCGCAGAAGCCTTGGCCAGCAAATAGGGATGAACGCCGACCTTGCGTTCGGTCTGGGAAGCGATGAGCGCGTAGTCGGTATCCGCGATACCGGTCAAGACGAACGCGGTCGCGCTGGCATCGCCGCCGGCAACGTGACAGTCCATGCAGTCGGACTGCATGATCGGATAGACATTGTCGATGTAGAAACCGAATGTTGCGGCTTCGTCCTTTTGACGAGCGCCGGTCTTGTCGTTTTCGCAATTGCCCGGAGGCGGGTCGCCGCCGCCGTTGTTCAGGAGACGTTCGAGATCGGATTCGCCGGACGCCTTGCATCCCGCGATGATGAGCACAGCGGCCAGAACCAAGACGTTTCGGATTCTCATGTGAGCTTCCCTGCTCTTCCCGGAAGATAATTTTCCGGACCTTACACAACGCGTTTTACGGTCGCATCAGCAAGTACCCGGAAAATGGCAACGTCGCGTCAAGTTTTTTTTGCGATTTGAAACAAGCGGAACATCAGCAGCACACCGGCGACGAGAAGACCTGCGATCAGCCCCAGCCAGATTACGATCGGCCCGAACCCTAGAACAATGCCGCCGATCCATGCCACGGGAAAGCCGACGAACCAGTACGCCACGAGCGTCATGATCATCGGCACGCGCGTGTCCTTGTAACCACGCAACACCCCGGAGGCGGCAACCTGCAAGCCGTCGAACAACTGGAATGCCGCCGCGACCCACAACAGGCTCAACGCCATTGCGGTGACTTCCGGGTTGCGCGTGTACAAGGCAACGATGTGATCACGAAAGAGAATCATTGTCAGCGCCGACAGCACCATGATGCCGACACACAGGAATATTCCCGTGACACCGGAGAAGCGCGCCTGCTCGGGATTGCCGCGACCGAGCGACTGGCCGACACGTACGGTAATGCCCCCGGCGATTCCCATCGGCACCATGAACATCAGGGCCGCCCAGTTCACGGCAATCTGATGTCCCGCCACGACGGTCGTACCCAATGTGGCCATCATCAATCCGACGCCGGAAAACAGCGTGCCCTCCATGAAGATCGCCACCGCGATGGGAAAGCCCAGCCGGATCAGTTCGCGGTTTGGCGCCCACTGCGGCCATTCGAATTTCTCGAATATCCGAAAGGCACGGAACGCGTTCGCGCGATACACATATACAAGGAGTACCAGGAACATCGCCCATTGCACGATGGCGGACGCGTAACCCGTGCCGATCGCGCCCAGCGCCGGAAAGCCGAACTTGCCGTACATCAGCACCCAGTCGGCGAAGACGTTCAAGAGCAGCCCGACGCTGGCGACGAGTAGCAGCGGCCGGGTGCGGGATACCGCTTCGCTGGCGAAGCGCAACACGTAGAACATGGCAATCGCCGGCAGGCCCCATGCGATCGCATCAAGATAACCGGCGGCCAGCGGAATCACGTCGGGCTGAACTCCGATGGCGCGCATCAACACATCGCCGTGCGCCAGCAGCATCCAACCCGGCAGGCTGGCCAGCAGTGCAAGCCACAACGCCTGGCGGACGGTTGCTCCTATGTCCACCAAACGATCGGCCCCGTAGGCGTGCGATACCGTCGGGCTGACGGCCAGCAGGATTCCCATGATGAAAAGGATGACCGGTACCCACAGGTCACCACCCACGGAGACGCCGGCGAGATCTTCCGGGCTCAGGCGGCCGGCGAACACCGTGTCCGTGAAGCGCATGCCGAGATACGAAAGATTCGTGATGACCATGGGCCAGGTCAGTTGCACGAGCGCAACGGTCTCCCGGCGAAAGCGGCGCATCGTGGAATCGGTCATCGTGCGGTTTCCTGAAGAATCAGCCGTCCCCATGGACAACGAAAGTGCCATGCGCAAAAGTCGCAGGCTTCGGCGCGTGCGCAGAATACAGGCAACCGGCCGGCAATGGTCACCGCGTCAAACGACCGTTTGAACTGGCTACCCGCAGGCGCTAGCATACGGAACTCGGCGCGCGGCAGCGCAGCTAACAAACCCGTTTTCACACTGACATCCCAATCGGGAGATGCACATGATCCAGACCAAGCCCCGCAGAGTCGCCATCGTCGGCAGCTCACGCATTCCGTTCGCGCGCGCCTTTACCACCTACGCCCAGAACAGCAACCAGGACCTGATGACTGCGGCGCTCAAGGGCCTCATCGAAAAGTACGGCTTGAAGGGCGTGCAGCTCGGCGACGTCGGACTCGGCGCCGTCATCAAACACACCCGTGATTTCAACCTCGCGCGCGAATGCGTGCTCGGTTCCGGTCTTGATCCGCACACGCCCGCCTTCGATTTGCAGCGCGCCTGCGGCACCAGCCTCGAAACCACCATCAATATCGGCTACAAGATCGCGCTCGGCCAGATCGACGCGGGCATCGCCGGTGGCGTGGATTCGACATCCGATGTGCCCATCGTTTTCGGTGACGACTTCCGCGCCATCCTGCTCGCCGCGAACCGTGCAAAAAGTATCGGTGAAAAACTGCGGCTTTTCGCGCGCTTCCGCCCGAAACACCTGCGGCCGAATTTTCCCGGCGTCATCGAACCGCGCACCGGTCTTTCCATGGGCCAGTCCTGCGAACTGATGGCGAAGGAATGGAACATTCCGCGCGCCGCACAGGATGAACTTGCCTACACCTCGCACCAGAACGCCGCCGCCGCGTGGGACGCGGGCTGGTATGACGATCTTGTCGTACCGTTCAACGGACTCACGCGCGACAACAACGTCCGCAAGGATACTTCGCTCGAAAAACTCGGCACGCTCAAACCGGTATTCGATCGCGAAAACGGCACGCTCACCGCCGGCAACTCCACGCCATTGACCGACGGTGCGGCTGCCGTATTGATGTGTTCGGAAGAATGGGCTGCAGAACGCGGTCTCGAACCGCTTGCGTTCCTGACCTTCGGCGAAGTCGCCGCCGTCGATTTTGTCTGGAAGAAGGAGGGCCTGTTGATGGCGCCGGCTTACGCCGTGCCGCGCATGCTCGACCGTGCCGGCATCACCTTGCAGGATTTCGACATCTACGAAATCCATGAAGCCTTTGCCGCACAGACCCTGTGCACATTGAAAGCGTGGGAAGACGAAAAATTCTGCCGCGACCGTCTTGGCCGTGACAAGGCGCTCGGCAGCATCGATCGCTCGAAGCTGAATCTCAAGGGCGGCTCTGTCGCACTCGGTCATCCGTTCGGCGCAACCGGCGCGCGCATCGTCGGCGCACTCGCGAAACAACTCGCCGAACGTGGTTCAGGCCGTGGCCTGATTTCCGTCTGCACCGCAGGCGGCATGGGTGTAACCGCGATACTCGAACGCTGATCGCAACGCGTAAGTCGGGCCAAGCGGTACTCCGCACGGCCCGACATTTCTACAAGCACCTCGCTTCGATTCACCACCAATCAACATCACAACAAGGGCCGCAAGGCCCTTTTTCTTTGCCCGCGCAAAACACGAAGCAAGTCACACCTCCCTGAAAACCCGTACCAACCCGGAAAGCCGCTGCTCCATTTCCCGAAGAGAATGCGCATTCGACATCGGAACGTTGTTATCCAACGACATGGAGGTAAGTGTGAAAAACTTTTTTCGTTTCCTAATTCTTTCGCAGCTCACAGCACCCGCGTTTGCGGCTGATGCGCCCACAAGCATCATCGCGGATCCAAATGGCAATGTGTCGATTGCACCCGATGTTGTAAGTATCGCTGCTTCCGACGCAACACCCGCCGGCGAACGGCTTCTCGTCTGGACAGATGCAGCATCTCAAAGTGTTTATGTACAACTAGTGGATGCCGAGACCAACGTCACGATTGGGAACGTCGCTCGGCTCAGCAATCCCGCGATGACATTCAGTCACTCATTGCCCGCGTCAAACGGCAATCCCGGACCGGCAATGACGTATAGCGTGCAAGCTGGTTCTACGCCTGGACAACCCCGCGTGTATTTTCATCCCGATGCCGGCCAGTGGTTAGTAATGTGGCCAGCAGCACTGCATGGCAGTGACGGCGATGCTTCGCCGTTGATCGGGAATCATCTGATCGGGCTAACCGTGACACGCAGTGCATCGGGACTAACGCTCGGCGATATGCGTCACCTGAACGGACGTTGGAACCGAAACTTCGGTGACGAAGAATTCTACGGGCTGGCCGACGGTCAGAATGACTCGGCTTTCGACGTGCTCTTCGATCCGGCACAATCTCGTTACATCCTCGTCTGGTCGAGTCGACGGGACGGCGCAACCGCAAATCAAATTTCGGGGTGCTTACTGGACATAACCGCTCTTCCGCAGAATGCTTGTAATGGCGATTTGATCTCCGGTATTACTTCAACCCAACCACATGCTCTCGGTATTCAACTGGACGTCGGCGGGTCGCCCGACCAATTGTATGTCGTTTTTTCTCGCTTGAATAACGGCGCTAATTCTGTAGCGATCAAACGAATAAACGCGGACCTGAGCGAGATCGAACCAGCCCTCGACACACATTTGGGTGCCACGCGGGATGCCTGGATAAACGTACACCTTGACGCGAGTCGAGACCGAATTTTGATAGTCGGTACCAACACGTTTCTCCAGCCGTCATTGGTTACCTCAATACCGTTTTCCACGTTTCCTACAGGCGCCCCTGTTGCTGATCGGCTGGTTGATAATGTCGCCATGTCCTTTTGGCAGCCGTACACCCATTATTTTTCGGAAGCAGACGTATTTGTCATTCGTAGCGAATCGCCTAACGAGGCGCCTCACTGGTCTGCATTCGATGCGGGTTACACTCCGGGAACTGTCATTCCACAAACGCCGTACACGACAACGTCAGGGTTTCTTGCAAGCGGAGAATTAAATCGCCGGCGGAGCGTGCTCGTGCAGAACAATGCGGCGATGTTCAGCATGATCGGTCGCAGTGCAACCGATATTGAAATCGTCGGTACGCAGTTCACGCCGTATCGCGCTGATCACGGTGTTTCAGCAACCAGCATCGATGCACCCTGGCTTCACGGCGATACCGCGACTTTCGGTGTCACGCTTGATAACCGCACACCGGAAGATGGTCTCGAGAAGCTTGCTGTTGCGCACGATATCGTGCTGCGTCTGACCTTCAGTGATGCCGCGATCATCCCGGTGATCAATGACGGCATCTGCAGTTCGTTGGAGGAGCAGGAGGATGGAGCCTGGCTATGCCGGTTGCAGAATCCGATGCACGCCGACGAACTGCTTGAGTTTGACGTCACGGCCGATACCAGCGTACTGAGCGGTATTCCTGTCGAGGGCATCACGCTTGGCCTGACGATAGAGAGCAGCACGATTTCCAATGATCCGGTCAGCGAGAACAACACCGCGACAGTGGATGTTGTCGTGATGCCCTCCGCTGATCCCGGCTTGGCAACGTTGGATGGCGACAACGGCATCGGCATCGTTGGCGGTGAAGACTTCGCGCTGGACTTCGTCGTTTCCAATCAAGGCCTCGGGACTGCCACCGGCGTGGCGCTCAATCTCGTTCTTCCCGAAGGCGTGACGCTTGCTACGGCTACCGGTTGCACACCTTCCGGCACGATCGGTGAGGTGAACTGCACCGGGATTCCGGACGTTGCCCCGGGTGAGGCGGCAACCGTCTCGATGTCGTTCACAACAGAAGCAGTGACGGTTGAAATAACGGGCCAACTGACCGCACTGATCTCTACAGCAGCGGCCGATACGGGCGATACCAACAACACGGTTGAATACCTGGTTGCGCGCTTCCCGATTGGTGTCGAACCCGTTGATCCAGTCGATCCGAATGATCCAGGTGATCCTGCCGACCCGAACGACCCGAATGATCCGGCAGATCCGAACGATCCGCCCGCCGGTGGCGGTGGCGGCGGCGGCTCCCTCGGCGTCGGCCTGCTGGCCATGTTGCCCCTGGTGACCCGGTTTCGGTGGTTTCGACGCACATAAACAGGAACCAACCTTCTCTACTTTGCGCCCGGCCATGCCGGGCGTTTTTTGTGGAGGGAATTTTCTCCGCATCTGATATGCCCGCAATAAGAATTTTCCCGATGGGTTTTTTCCGCGCGGCTCTGCACCTTGTTCAACCCTCGCCAAACGCAGGAATTGCCATGAAACCGTTCGTGCTGCTTGTATTCCCGGCCCTGTTCGTTCCTTGCGTGGCGCCGGCGGCCGATTCCCTGCTGCCGTCGTCACCGGTCGTATCCATCGAGCAGGCGCGTGCCGGCACGCAGCGCCTGGTGGTCTGGGAACTTGCCAACGGCGGCATCGAAGCGCAGGTGATCGATGCCACAACCCACGTAACGCTTTCCGAACGCGTGTCGCTCGGCGTGAGAACGGATGAAAGCGTCGAGCCGAATGTCAGTGGGACGCACACACGCCCTTCGGTGGCCGGTCTTCAGGGTGAAGGCGATGACGCGGTTTTCCTGGTTGCCTGGCATGCAGAGATTCTGAATGACGACGGTAACAGCGTAGGCACTGAAATCATCGGACAACGCATGGTCGTGAACGAAGCCACGCCTGTCATCGACGTCGGGCCCATGTTGCGCATCAGTCGTGTCGATGACGACACGGACCCGACCGCCGCCAGTGAATCGCGCAGCGCACCCGTCGTCGTTGCAAATGAAACCGAGGACGAATTCCTCGTACTGTGGACGCACTGGCACGAAGGCAGGACGCTGGACGCCGATTCAGTCAGTCATGACGAATACTTCATCTTCGGTCAGGAAATCGGCAAGGACGGCGAATTCCGCGGCGATCCCGATGGCGCGTCATGGCTGGATTCCCTGGAAGCGCCGCTCGACGACAACGGTCTGCATGCGCGCCGCGATGCGGATGCCATCTTCCTCGCCGCGGCGCCACTTTCCAACGAACGCGGCTATTTTCTCGCGTGGTCCGATCCGTCCCAGGAAGATCGCAATCTGGACGGGGTGAACGAAGACCTGCCGCAACTGTTCACGAAACGCCTGCCCGCTTCGCTTCCTGACAGGGATGTCGACGCACGCAACGCACTCGGCGACTCGGCTGGCATCACGAAAGGTACAGGCCGCCTCGCGCTCGCGCCGCTGCCGAACGGTGACGGCTACCTGCTGGCTTACGAAGACACGCGCGGCATGAGCAACCTCGACGGGTTTGTGCTCGACGGCGACGGCAAGGCGAAGGGCGACGCCTTCCATCTGCTCGGGCCGATGATATCGGGCGATGTCACGTTCCTTTTACCGTTGCTGCTCAGCGTTCCCGAAGAGAACAGATTGATGCTGTATGCGGCAGTTGGCGACCATTCCATCGACGGCGAGTTGCCACCGGAAAATCTGCCGCTCGAAAACGGCCGCCTGGTGCGGCGCCTGCTCGACCCGGAATCGCCGGCATTCCCGAGCTTCGGCAGCGATTTCGAAACCGTCGTCGACGAATATCCCGGGGTGAACATCTTCTTTGCCGCGCAGGCACACGCCGCCGGCGCGCTGCCGGATGGTGCGGGCACGGTGAGCTTCACGGCGAAGCCGGACAGCAGCGAAATCGTCGTTCATGAATTTCTGTTCGCCGTCGAGCCACCTCCGCCTCCCGCACCGCCTCCTTCTCAACCGGTTAACGGCGGGAACAATGGCGGCGGCGGCGCGATGTTCGTGCTGCTGGTCTTACTACCATTGTTGCGTGCGGGCGAAACCGTTTCCCGTCGCATGCGGCATTTCGTTGTCGCCTCGCTCAGCCTTGGAATACTGATGTCCGCCGGCGCCGCGCAGGCATCGCCGCCCGACCTTGAGCTGCTTTACAAGGAAGTCGACGGTGCCTCCTGTTACCGCTCGGTGATGTATCGAGAGGTCGCCGAAATACGGATCGCGAAAAGTTGGGGCAAGACGCCGATACCAGCCGGCACTCCAGTGGAGATCACCGAGCTGCCGGGCGGCTGGAGCGGTGAAGTACTGACGGAAGGAAAGATCCAGTACGTGCGATTGAAACCGGCGGCGTTCGACACCGTCAGCGGAATTTCCATCGGACGCGTCTGCATGAAGTTTCCGGCGATGTCGGAAGAGCCGCAACACATCTCCTACGTATACGACCTTGTTTCCAGCGGCAGTCCGATCATGGCGAATGCACGTCCCGATGATGGCGTTTCCAACGACGAGCTGCGCGCGATGATCAAGCGCGGTGAGCGTCTCAAACAACGCGACATTCCTGGAAAGCCAAAACAAGTCGAAGAAACCATCAAGACCACGAAACGCTTGAAAGACTTGTTCAACTGACCAGACACGATAACCATTTTGAAAACCACCTCTGAAGGAGGATGCAATGAAACCACGGAAGTTCCGCCGATCCGTTTCCCTGACTGCGTTGATCGCGGTCTCCGTATCGCCGCTGGGCATTGCCGGCGACGTCACGATCACCACGATTGATCCGCAAACCGGCACCGCGACGATCCACGCGGAAGGCACAACTCAGCACAAACCGACGTACCTTTTCGAAGGCGATAACGGCGTGATGGTCCCGGACGCGTGCGGCGTCATGTACGAAGTGAAGACCGGTGCGTACGGCGACCGTGAAATTGTCGACATGCAATACGCGGATCGCAGTTTCGAAAACGTCCGTATCGTGTGGGCCAACGAGCGCGCGCAGTTCGCGATCGGCAACGATGGCAAGCCGTGGTCCATTGAAATCAACGACAAATATGGCAGCAAGAAAACGCACGAGTTCGCGACTTCCTACTCCGACTCGCCGCTGGATTTCAGCAAGACACGTCTGTTCGTCGGCGGCATGGGAGAAATTCCCACGCTGGCCTTCTTCGATGACGGTCGCTTGCTGAGCACCAAGGAGATGTACGAACGCAATGCCCAGGCACGCTTCGTGGCACCGCGTACCGACTGGGGACACATCCAGCACGCAGCACCGGTGTACGTGGGTAGCGGTCGCGAACGTCGCGTTGTCCTTGTCACCGTCGATGACAAGGGCAAGATGGCGCGACATGAACCGGTCGAGGAAGCCGGTGACGGTTTTGCTACGCACGTTACCTCCATGCAGAGCACCAACGTTGACGGCAACTTCGCCGGTACGCGCGCGATATTCGCGACCCGGCGCGACGAAGTCGTTTATCGCTGGACGGACGGCGGCGATCTTTTCGCGCTCGATCCGATGACCGGTGCAGAAAAACGTATTGGTGAAGCTGGCGCGTTCAAGGGCGACTTCATGGTCAAACCCGAACGCCAGATCTACCTGGTATCGAGCAGCGGCAGTTTCTCCGCCTGTGCCAGGAAGGCGGCACCGGTTGCTGAAGCACCGAAAGACACGAGCATTATTGCGGCGACGGATGAGATCAAGGCCTTGAAGGCAGCGCATTACTCCGAGATTGACAGCGCCGCACGTGAACAGGTTCCGTACCTGAACGGCGAACTGAAAGCCGTGAAGCCACAACTTGAACAGCTTCTGGAAAAGGTCAACAAGCTCGAAACAACAGTTGTCGCGCCGATCCGTGAAAAAGTCGCGGCCTTTGTAACGAAGTACGGTGAAGACGGCGAAGCGAACACAAAACTGCGCGAAGTGACCGGCGAGCTCTGGTACATGGATGGCAACCTCAGCGCGTTGCAAGACACGATCAAGCGCTGGGATGCATACCGTATGAGCGTAGCGGACAAGATCGCGCATATGGCCAGCATCAGCTTTCTTCTTGGAGAGGAGGCGTTGGATACGTCGCTGCGTGGAGATCACTACCGTTCGGCTAAACCTTGGGCGGAATGGGCGTTGCGTTTTGATCCGTCGCATCAGCGGGCAGCCGAAATGCTCGCCAAGGCAGATGAGCAAGCCGCATCCGCCGAGGCCGCATTCCTGGCCGCTATTCAAAACGCAAAATGGCCGGATGACATCACCGACGTTCCCAATACCGAAGCACTCAAGAAAAAGCTGCTTGCGTTCTTCCAGCGCCGTCACGACGGATTTCGTTACGAAGCAGGCGCGCGTTACTTCGCGATACGCCTCGACAGCCGTTGGTACGTGCAGAAGGAGAATATTCTCGGCGAGCCCATCGAGTGGCGCATCTCGGCCTGGGTTGCGGAAACGGCGCCCGGTGATCCGAAACACGCGCGAATACATTGGCTGGAAGCCGGCACACGCTCTGCTGACAAGAGCGAGTTCGCTTATGCAGCCGGCGCTTCCGACAGTTACTTGATTCCGATCGATCGCGTACCCGCAGACGATGCCGCGATGCTCAAGGAAAGTCGCAAGCTGTTGGGACACTGATAAAGAAACTGTAAGCCCGGCAGCACGTGCTGCCGGGCACACGCAAGGAGACGCACATGGCGTTTGTGAAATTCGAAGAAATCGTCGACATGATCGATTCCACCGAAAAAAAGGGTGGCGGAATGATCATTTATTTCAAGTGTCCGAAAAGTGGTCGTGTCGTGGAGGCGCGTGGATCGTTTCCGGAAAGCATGCGACGCGGTTTTGCGCGCACGGCGAGTGACAGCACGGCACGTGCACTGCTGAACCAACTTTCTGGTTTGATTCGCCGTTACACAGGCATCTACGTTCCGCTCGGCAACGCGTTCAACACCAGCGACAAACCAGGTGGCGGGGAATTTGTGAATGAGTCGGATCGACAGGCAGCGGCGATCGCCGCCTTTGAAACGATTGCCGAATATCCCGGCAAACCGGTTCGTAGCGGTCGATTCAATCAGGTTGATGGGCAATGGACTTTTGTTGAATAACCAGTAAGGAAACTGACAATGGCTATCAAGAAACTCAGCAAGGAATCCTACGAGAAAGAACTCGAAGGCCTGCACGAACACATCAAGTCCACACGCGAAGTTTCAGAAGTATTGGGCGCATGGAAGGATTACAACGGGTACCGCCGCTGGGCGATGGAGAAGCACTACTGGGACCTGGTCGTTGAATTCGCGCCGTTGATTGCCGCGGCACATGAGCACGGCAAGCCCGAGGGCGGTGGAAAGTGGATATGGGGCGCGTTTGGGCCTGAGACCCTGGAGAAAGTTTTTGGCGAAGACCACGACAGGTTTGTCACGCAGTTGAAGGCGCTGATGGAAAAGACGCAGAGTAATTACTACTCGCAAGAAGATTATTACGACGACAACTATCAACACATACTTGCCTATCGACGCTTTCAGGCATTTGAAGCGTCACTGCTCGCGCATGGTGTAACGCAATACAAGACCACGCTCGTTGATCACGGGCTGAGTGCTGCCGAAGTCAAAAAGATCGAAGCGTTTCTGGCGAAGATGGAAAAGGAAATTGATTCCTTCAAGAACCCCGCGCCGAAAGAACCGCTTTTTGAGGTGCCGAAAAAGGGAAAATATCCGACGTTCGACGATACCGAGTACACGCAGTACCTTTCTGAATTGTGGTCTAAATATAACAAGGGTTTCGATACACTCCAGCGTTATGGTGTGCCGTTCGAGGACTCGCAGTTCACTCGTGTAGAGGAGGAAATGGCAGGTTTTGATTTCGCAGAGGTTAGCGAAACGCTAGGGGCGCAGAAGCGATTCCCGCCTGCTAATGATTACGATGCAAACGCGCGGACCTATGAACTGCTGGCTTCGTTGCTCCCCCAACTGGAAAGCGAATTCGAAAGCAAATCTGCTTCCGAAGTAGACGCCGTGATCAAACAGAGTCTGGAGAACATCAAAAGCAAAGACGGCTTTACGCGTCTTACTGGTATCGAAGCACTGCGGCAGTTAAGAAAGTCTCTCACGTGGCTGACGGCGAAGTTTCCGACCTTCAATTGCGAAGCATTCGACGAGGCGCAATCGCGGATTGCCGACGCATACGATCCCATCTGGGCAACAATGTCCGCCGGTGCAGTTCATGAAAAATACATGGGTGAAATCAAGTTCTCCAACAGTGCTTCGTTGCCGCCAGGAGATGCGGAATGGCCGGAGACCCTGAACCCGGCAAAGGAAGCGATTTACGGCCATGTCTTCATGTCGCAATCGATCAGCAATCTGGGAACCATGTATTTCGTGAAGATGGGTGATCAATGGTTGCAAGCGTCGAAGAAAGTCATGTCTGACCCGAACTCGGCTTATCAAGTACTTGAACTTTTTCCAGACCCAGCCCTCGGTAGAGATCCGCAGTTGGTTCAGGCATTCGGCTCTGCACTTGAAGCTGCGGTTGACACTGGCGAACTGTTGATCGCGTTCAGCCCGGACACGCGAATGGCTGCGTCCGGCACGCTGAAGTTCAAGATAACCAAGGCAGATGCAGGCAAGATCGCAGCGCGCACGAAGACACTGGTTGACGCGGCCGAAGCGAATGTCACCAAAGAGGCCGTTCTGCCCGAATCGTTCACGAAACCCTTCAAACCCTATGCCGACCCATTGCTTCAATACGACAAGCTGGTCGAGGCGATTGAAGAAGCCTGGTCACTCAACTGGCAAGGCAAGAAAATCAAGGTCAAGCATATTCGCGTGAATTATTACAAAGGCAAGGCGATGGAATGGGTAGAAGAATTCAACCCGTTCAAGTCTCCACTCGCGCGCTTGACCGCTTCCTACGTGGGAATGGTTTACGAAGATGATGATGGACGGATGCACGTAGCACCTGACGGAATCCAGTTCCGTCAGTTCTATCAGCGAGGCAAGGGCTATGGTACAGCGCTCAATGTCTTATTCTGGGGCGTAAAGCCGTTCGCGCTGCCGCCGGAGCAGGTAAAGCGTATCGCTAAGTAATACCTCGTGACTGCTAACAACAACGCCCGGTTCGCCGGGCGTTTTTTGTTATTGCAGACGAATGAACTCAGGTTTTACGGGCTCCCGCAGTGCGGAATCCGCTCCGGACTTGCTCTTGCACCACCTGATTCGCCATTATTCCCGCCTTCTTACAATAAATACGCCAGATTTTGCCTTCCTCGGGAGCGGGTTAATGGATCAGTTCAATGCGATTGTTGCCGCCATCAGCGGCTTTCTTTACCAGGATGCCTTCCTGTTCGTGCTGCTCGGTACCGGCGTGCTTTTCACGCTCTGGTCCGGTTTCGCGCAGTATCGCGCGCTGACGCACGGCACACAGGTCATTCGGGGTGTCTACGACGACAAGAGCGACCCCGGTGCGATCAATCACTTCCAGGCGCTATCCACCGCGCTCTCCGCGACGGTCGGACTCGGCAATATCGGCGGCGTGGCACTCGCCGTGGCGCTGGGCGGTCCGGGCGCGGTGTTCTGGATGTGGGTCGTCGGAATCCTCGGCATGGCGATCAAGCTGACCGAAGTCACGCTCTCGATGCTTTACCGCAACACTGACGACCCGAACAATCCGCACGGCGGACCGATGTGGGTGGTCTCGAAAGGTCTCGCCCAGATGAATCCGAAGTACAAGACCTTCGGCAAGATCTACGGCTGGTTCTTCTGCATCACGCTGCTCACCTACACCATCACCGGTGGCGCCATGTTCCAGGCATGGAATGTCGGCGACATCACGCAGGAATATTTCGCGATCCCGAGCTGGATCGTCGGCATCGTGCTCGCGGTGATTGTCGGCATGGTGATCATCGGCGGCATCAAGCGCATTGGCCGTGTCACCGGCACGCTGGTGCCGTTCATGGTGGTGTTGTACCTGATCGGCGGCTTCGCGGTGCTGGGAGCAAATTACGAAGTCATTCCGGAAATGCTGAAACTCATCGTGGTTTCCGCGTTCAATCCGCAGGAAGCGAGCGGTGCGTTCATCGGCGGCACTGTGGGTTACGCGATCATGATCGGCATGCGCCGCGCGCTGTTTTCCTCGGAAGCGGGTGCGGGCTCTTCACCGATCGCGCACTCGGCGGCGAAGACCGATGAACCGGTGCGCGAAGGTATTGTCGGTGGTCTCGAGCCGTTCATCGACACCATCGTCGTCTGCACGCTGACCGCACTCGTGATCCTCTCATCGGGTTTGTGGGAACGCGGCGGCGAAGCGATTTACGAGCAGGCGCCGCGCGTCGTGCCCGTGCAAATGGGCGTTTACAGCGTCGAAACGACGGCGGCGCCCGAACGCGAGTCCGGCGTATGGCGCAATGGCGAGAACGTGTTCGTGATCCTGAAGGGCGACCACAACAAGCAAAGTGGAAACAATCTGCACCGTCTTGATGGCAAGGTGTTTCCGCAGGCCGATGGCAGCCAGGTGATCGTCTACGGCAACGTCGCGATGTCGAGTGCGCCGGTGCTGCAGGATGACGAAGTGTATGTCAGCTATCCCGGCGCGACGCTGACGGCCAAGGCGTTCGATACCGCGTTCCCGGGTCTGGGCAAGTGGCTGGTGACGATCGCGTGCTGGCTGTTCGCCATCTCGACGATGATTTCGTGGAGTTACTACGGAGAGCAGGGCATGGTCTACATGTTCGGCGATCGATCGGTGATGCCATACAAATATGCATTCTGCGCATTCGTCGTTGTCGCGACCGTGGGCATCATCGAGACGCCGCAGGATCTCGACAACTTTTCCTCGATGGGCGTCGGCGTGATGCTCTGGGCGAATATTCCGATCATGCTGTTCTTCGGGCACAAGGCGATGCGTTCGTACAAGGAATACATCGGCCGGCTCAAGTCCGGCGAGATGCAGCACAATCCGAACAAACCAGCGTTCTGGAAGGAAGTGCTTACCGGCAAGGATGTCGACTGAGCCTGAAGGAAAGTACTGAAGAAAAGCCGCCTTTCGAGGCGGCTTTTTTTTGGTTCTTGATGGACTGGAGGAAGACCGGTATTCAAGAGTGCCGGAACCCTGCAAGGGGTCTTCGCGGTCGGAGACCGCTCCTACGATGCTTCGTTTGTCCTTGTCGAAGCCGGGTAGGAGCGGTCTCCGACCGCGAAGACAGCGATACCGCTTCGTTTCCGATGATGTTTCGCTGACCGTGAAGAACCTGAAAAGCTGCCCCCAAGGGCGTCTTTTTCATTGATCCGCGGAAGACTCCTGCAATCGTTTCAATGTGGCTCGCGCTTTTGCACGCACTTCGTCACGACGTGCAGGATTACGCACGATGGCTTCGAGTTCGTCTACGAGTGCATCAATGCCGGTCGAACCAATTTCCGGATCGTGCCGGTCTGCCGCGCCGAAGAGATTGATCCACTCCTCGGTGCGACGGCCGAAGCGCACAACGGAATAGAATCGCCGTCCCTTGTCATCGCCGGGCACGATCAGGTCGATCAACGCCGCCGCAATGGATACCGGGCTGAGCAGGATGTCGCGCAGGCCATCGATCAACAGTTTTCCCTGGAACAACAGCACGTCCTGCACCGTCCGCCAGCGATCTTCATTCCTGTTCAAGCCGCATTTCCTCTCGCCGCGGTGTTCATCGAGGCGGATTGAAACGAATCATGTAGTTGGTATCCGTGCCGAACCAGATCGCATCACGCTGCGCGTCGTAGAACATGTGCCTTACCGCACCGCCGGAATCGGGTATGGGCTTGTCGTAAACAAAATTGCCGGTTTCAGCGTCGAGACCGATCATGCGGTTCGGTTGCGGTCCGGTTTCAACGTAGTAGAAGACGTTGTCGGCGGCGATAGCGCCGTAAGGAGCTGCGTCCTCACCTGACGGCGAACGCCACTCCTCGAATTTGTCGTCGGCAGGATCGTAGCTGCCGACATAGCCGCCCGCGTAGTCCACGTACCAGATCTTCCCGTCGGCGATATCGAGACGACGCGGCCGTGCATCGGGGCGCGGCAGATCGATCTGGCGCAACTGGTCATTTTCGATCGTCGCGAGCTTGTTGGTGCCGACGAGCACGATCCACGGTTGATCGTTGTCATCAAGCACGATGCCGTAGGGTCGTGCACGATGCGTGGAGGATTCCCACGTCTTGATGGCGTTGTTTTTTGGATCGAAGACGCCGATACGATTGGAATTCTGTGCCGTGAACCAGATGCGCCCGTCACCGGACTGGATCAGGGTATGCGGATCGTCGACGTTCCTGTCGGTGGTGGGGAATCGCTGCAGCTTCCCGCTGGCCGGATCCATCCGGCCTATCCAGCCGGCGCGGTTGCCGGCGATCCAGATATCGCCATCCTCGCCGACAATGAGATTGTGCGGACCGGCGCCATCCGGCAGGTCATGCCGCGTGAACTTGCCGGTATCCGGATTCAGCCACGCCACGTAATCGCCGCCCTGGCCGACAAACCAGACGCGACCCTGTTCATCCACAGCGGGATCGCGCGGTCGTGTCTTCTCCCACGGAACCTGCCACGTCTGAAAATCGCCGGCCGCGCCGGCAATATCCGGAACCAGGAAACCCGCAAGCAACAGGAGTAAAACGCGAGGAATGATGCGCATGAGATTTTCCTCTCGATCAGGACGATGCCAGAGGATAGCGCGACACAGGCACGAATTCAGGCGGGGATGGAATCCTGCTGCAGGTGGATGGCTTCGTCGAGGCCGCGCCGCGCCGCGGCACGCTCGAGAATGTCCTGACGCAACGCCTCGCCAGCGTCCGGCCAGTGCATTATTTCGTCAAGATGCCGATAGCAGCCACGACAGACACGCTGCTCGTTCAGGCTGCAATTGCGTACGCAGGGTGATTTGACGGAATCCATGCCGCGCATTGTCGCATGCCCGGGTAGTCTTTCCTTGATCTTCCGCACAGCTTTCAATTGACGGCCACTATGCGCATCAGCTGTCCACACAGGTACGCAGCGTACGTACCGAGCGCGTAACCCAGCACGGCGAGCAGCACGCCAACCGGCGCGAGCGATGGATGGAACGCTGACGCCACCACGGGTGCGGAGGCGGCGCCGCCGACGTTTGCCTGGCTGGCAACCGCCATGTAGAAGGTCGGTGCGCGGATCACGCGCGCGACGATGAGCATCAATGCCGCGTGAATCGTCATCCAGACCGCGCCCACGGCGAACAGTCCCGGATTGCTGAATACGGCGGTGATGTCCATGTGCATGCCGATGGTGGCGACCAGGACATAAATGAATACGGATCCGATTTTCGACGCACCCGCACCTTCAATCAGTTTCACTTTCGTGAAAGACAGAATGATGCCGAACGTGGTGGCGAGAACGATCAGCCAGAAGAAGGTGGAATCGAGACTGAAGTCCGACAGCCAGCGCCAGTCGACAGCGGGTTCCATACCCGCGCTCACCTGCCGTTTCGACTCGGCTGCCAGGGCGCCAAGACCGGTTCCGGCCCAGTTGCCGATGAAATGCGAAAGACCGGTCAGGCCGAAACCGATGGCGGCGATGTACATCAGGTCGGACAGCACCGGAATCCGCGCATGCTCGGCCTGAAACGCTTCGACCTTGCGGCGCAGATGATCGATGGCGGATGTGTCGGCGTGGATTTTCGCATCGAGCTTGTCGGCGCGCGCCGCCATGAACAACAGCACCGCCATCCAGATGTTCGCGATGATCACGTCGACCGTGACCATCTGCGAGAATAGTGCGTCTCCGACTTCGAACACTTCCTTCATCGCTGCCTGGTTTGCGCCGCCGCCGATCCACGCCCCGGCGATGGTGGTCATGCCGCGCCAGACGGCATCCGGCCCCGCGCCGCCAACGACATCCGGCGCGATGACGCTGAACAGCAGGATCGCGAGCGGTCCGCCGATGACGATGCCGAACGTACCCGTGAGGAACATGATCACGGCCTTGCGGCCGAGACGCGCGATGGCTTGCAGGTCTATGGATAGCGTCAGCAGGATCAGCGCCGCCGGCAACAGGTAGCGCGATGCCATGTAATAGAGATTGCTGGCGCTGCCATCGATGATGCCGAACGTGTTGTACAACGAAGGAATGAAATAACAGAGCAGCAGTGCGGGAACATACGTGTAGAACCTGCGCCAGAACGGATGGGAGCTTTGCGTCGTATAGAAGATCGCGCCCAGCGTTATGGCAAGCAGGCCGAATACAACCGCGTCGTTGGTAAGCAGCGCTTCCTGATGTTCCATTGCCCCACCCGTTTTCGGAATGCGGGCAATCCTAACGGCGCGCCGTTACAAGGCGCAACCCGAATACGGATTGGAATTCTCCGCCGCGCTCTCGCGACGGCATGGAAACTCCGCGCAATGCCGAAATTCACCGCTTTCCAAGAGGTTTTCGATATGCAATTGGTCCATGGCAGTGAAGCGGCGCGTGGGTGTAATCGCTCCCTCGGTTGGACCTCGCCCGCAGCTGGCTGGTATCCTGCGCGACTTGAAATTCAAAAACTGACAGGATTTTTCGATGCAGATTTCGGCAACCAAGGTGGTTTCGATTCATTACACGCTGAAGAACGATGCCGGCGAAGTGCTCGACTCGTCGGCTGGTCGCGAGCCGTTGTCCTACATACAGGGCGGCGGAAATATCGTGGCGGGCCTGGAGAAAGCGCTCGAAGGCAAGGCGTCGGGCGAGAAGCTGAATGTCCGCGTTGCACCGGAGGAAGGCTATGGCCCGCGTCATGACGGCCTCATGCAGGAAGTGCCGCGCGATGCATTCCAGGGTGTCGAGGATATACAGCCAGGCATGCAGTTTCACGCGGAAGGCCCTTCGGGCCCGCTCGTCGTCACGGTCATCGAAGCGGACGATGAAACGGTGAAAGTGGATGGCAATCATCCGCTGGCGGGCGAAACGCTGCACTTCGATGTCGAAGTCACCGGCGTGCGTGATGCGACGGATGAGGAAGTGGAACACGGCCACGTGCATGGAGCCGGCGGACATCACCACGATTGATTAGCGAACGGTGCTCGGTGAACAGTGACCGGCAGCACCCTGCTGATTATTGCTTACCGGGTACTAGCTCCGCAGATAAGAAGCACCGTTCACATCGATAATCCCGCCCGTCAGGTACTCCGCTTCCGGTGTCGCCAGCCACGCGATGACGGACGCAACCTCTTCCGGCTGCGCAACCCGGTTCAGCGGACTCTGCGCGGCAATTGCCTTGCCCTGATCGCTCTCCAGCAGATCCTTCACCATATCGGTGGCGACAAATCCGGGCGCGACGGCGAATACCTGGATGTTGTGTTTCGCGAGCGCAACTGCGAGTGACTGGCTGAAGCTGTTCAATCCCGCCTTGCTTGCGCCGTACGCCGGCGACACCGGCTCGCCGCGAAATGCGCCGCGCGACGACACGTTGATGATTCTTCCGCCGCCGTTTTCGATCATGTTCGGCACGATCTGGTGCACCAGATTCGCCGGGCCCAGCAGGTTGATTCCCAGCGTTCGTTGCCACGCATCCTGCCAGTCCTCGTATTCGAGCTTGTCTACCGGATGATCGAAGAAAACGCCCGCGTTGTTCACAACGACATCAACACCGCCAAATTCCTGCAACGCACGTTTCACCAGTTCGCGCACTGCATGCGGATCGGCGAGATTCGCTTCGACCGTGCAATGGCCTTCGCCGGAAAGATTCTTCAGTACCGCATGCGCGGCTTCCTCATCGTGACCGAAATGAATACAGACGCGCGCGCCCTCCGCGGCGAAACGTTCGGCGGTTGCCCGGCCTATTCCACGTGATGCGCCCGTTACCAGCACACGCTTGCCCGTGAATCGTTGCCGGTCCTTGTTTTCGTTCATCCTCACCTCGCTCCGTCTTGTCGCAATCGGCCGCTTATTGCTGCACGGTAATAATGACTTCCGCCATCTCCGCCGGAATCACCTGGCCGCCTGGCTGCAGGAATCCGTGGAACGATGGTCGTACGCGATAGCTTCCGGGCGGCGTCGCGTCCGCTGTTTTCCACTCCACGGAAAACACGATGCGCTCGCCGACTGGAACGTGCTGCTCACGCATCACCTGCGGAAACATTCTGCCTTGCCACGCCTGCCACACCGGCTCCTTGCTCCGCAGGACTTCCACGCGATGCGGCGGAAACGTGTATGCCAGCTGCCGCGGTGCACGGCTCCGGTTGCGTACTGCGAAAACGAACCGGATCGTTTCGCCCGCTCGAAAATCGCGTGTCGCATCGCCCGCTGCGTTTTCAACACTGAATTCGACAAGCACGTCGCCCTCCGTTTCCGGTTCGCCGCGCTGCTCATCGCTGCTGCGCCCCGCGTTCGCGTTCATGCAGCTCGCGAGCAACAGGCAAAAAAATGGAATGAGCGCTTTGCCTTGCATCGACATGGTTTGTCCTCCTTGAAATGGTTTCCGGTATTACTGCGCCGAGCCGCGATCCGCTACAATCCGGTTACATTTTCGCCGGAATATTATCGAGCATGGCATCCCGCGCCGGACAAGGCCATACAGGTCAGAACGACTATGCTCACGACATGCCGGAACGCGTGGGCGTGCTGATCGTGAATCTCGGTACGCCCGATGCTCCTACGCCTTCTGCAGTCCGCCGCTATCTCCGGCAGTTCCTGTCCGATCCTCGCGTCGTGGAAATACCACGCCTGGTGTGGTGGTTCGCGTTGCGCGTCATCCTGCTGATACGGCCGCGTCGCTCCGCCAGCGCCTACAAAAAAATATGGCGTGAAGACGGCTCGCCGCTGCTGCATTTTTCACGGCGGCAGGTTGAAGCGCTGTGGTCGGAACTCGGACGGCGCTGCCCGGGACCGGTCTCCGTCGTGCTCGGGATGCGTTATGGCAATCCATCCATTCCGAACGCGCTCGAACAGCTGCAGCGCGAGAACGTGCGCCGCCTGCTGGTGCTGCCGCTGTATCCGCAGTATTCCGCGACCACGACCGGTTCGACGTTCGACGCGGTGGCCGCTGCGCTCAAACGCACGCGCTGGCTGCCGGAACTCCGCTTCGTCAATCATTACCATGACCGCGAAGGCTACATCCGCGCGCTCGCAAACAGTATCCGTGAACACTGGCAGGCGAACGCGCGCGGCGAGCTGCTGCTGTTCTCGTTCCACGGCCTGCCGAAGCGCTACCTCGCCGCCGGCGATCCCTATCATTGCGAATGTCACAAGACCGCACGGCTGGTGGCAGAAATGCTGGAACTCAAGGCGAACGAATACCGCGTGACCTTCCAGTCCCGCGTCGGCCGGGAGGAATGGTTGCAGCCTTACACGGATGTCACGGTCGCCGAGCTGGCGGACGGCGGCATGCGTCAACTCGACGTCATCTCGCCGGGTTTCAGCGCGGACTGCCTGGAAACACTGGAAGAAATCGTCCTGCAGAACGGCGAAATCTTTCGCGCGCACGGTGGCGAGTCGCTGCGCTACATACCTGCGCTGAACGATCGCGACGACCACGTCCGCTTTCTCGCGGATCTTGCGATGAATCATCTCGCCGGCTGGCCGGAAGCGTCGCCGGGCTGGTCGAAGCACCGCATGCGCGAGGGCACGGAACGCGCGCAGCTGCTCGCGAAAAAGCTGGGGGCGAAGCGGTAACGTGATGCTGGGAAGTTTTCTCGAAATCAGCGTCTACAGTCCCGACGTGCTTGAGTCTCTGCATTTCTACGAGAGACTCGGCTTTTCACAGATTCCGACAAACGACGCGTGGACGCACCCGTACGGGGTCGTGACCGACGGCCGATGCTTCATTGGTATTCATGCTTACGAATTTCCCGGCCCGTCACTGACCTTCGTAGCGCCGGAACTGCGCAAACGCGTTGAAGATATCGAGGCCGCCGGCGCACGCTTCGAGTTCCTCAAGCTTGCCGACGACCAGTTCCACGAACTCGGCTTTCTTGCGCCGGACGAACAGATGGTCACGCTGCTGGAAGTCCGCACCTTTTCACCGCCCGCGCCCCTGGATCTGCGGGAAAGCCTGCTCGGTTACTTCGCCGAATACCGTATTCCCGTCGAGGATCGCGACGCGGCGCTGGCGCAATGGCTGCGTTTCGGGCTGATCGAAAGCGAACCTGCCGACGCCGTCCACGACAGCCTCTCGGCCTGCTGCACGGGACTGAATATCGGCGTGAGCGAATCGCGCCGCCTGAAACAGCCGTCGCTGGTCTTCCATGTCACGAGTCTTCAGGAGCGCTTGTCTGTACTGGAGCAGCGCGGCATCTCACCGCGGCAGGTCCATGAGCCGCATAAGCCCGGTGATCCACGAACGGCGTACATTTCACCGCCGGAGGGTACGCCGTTGCTGCTTGTCGAGTGCGCATGAACGCGTAAATCTCCGGGTTATACCTTGCTTCAACCAAGATGTTCTCCGAGTTCCGCCGGGTTGCGTCAACAGTAACTTCGGCTATTCACCCGGATAGCCGAACGCATCATGCGAAGCGCACTGCCCATCCACCGCCTGCGTAAACTGCTGAATCGCCTGCGGAGGCGCGACGCCATCGCGCCTTTTGCCGGCAACGCGCTGTCCGCAGCCGATTTCTCGGCGCTTTCGCTCGATAACATCAGTGATGCCGTCATACGTCTGGCCGCGAACGGCGAGATTCGCTACCTCAACCGCGCGGCAGCCCTGCTCCTCGAACTGGATGCAGGGCAGTGCATGGGAGCCGGGTTCGCGGCGAGCGCCGCCCTGCGCGTGAACGATGCTGCGAATGCAGCGGCTCTCGATGTCACTGGACGGCTGGCGGAATCGTGGGCCCTGCCCGCGGAAGCGGTATTGCTGCGAACCGACGGTAGCGTGCGCGCGGTCGAGGGTGAATGCCGGTCGCTGGAGTCCGGTGGTGCGCTGCTGGTGTTGCGCGACGTTTCGGAACAGCGCCGTGCCCGGCGCTGGCTGGCGTTTCAGGCGACGCACGACAATCTCACCACGCTGCTCAACCGCAGCGAAATCGAGCGGCGTATTGCGGATGCGATCGGGCAGGCCCGCGATGGGAAGCAGTCCGCCTTGCTCTTCATAGACCTCGACCAGTTCAAGATCATCAATGACACCTGCGGTCATCAGGCCGGTGACGAGTTCCTGCGCCGTGCGGGCAAGACGTTGCGCGAACAGCTGCGCGACGGCGAGGCGCTGGCCCGTCTGGGCGGGGATGAATTCGCCGTTCTGGTACGGGATTGTTCCGCCGATCAGGCCGCAATCCTCGCGGAAACGCTGATTCGGGCCATATACGACATACGCTTCGCCTGGGAGCAGCGGGTATTCCGCGTAGGTGCCAGCATCGGCGTCGTTGAAATCGGCGCACATTTCAAGGAGTGGAAAGACGTCCTGTCGCTGGCCGACTCCGCCTGCTATCTCGCGAAGGATCATGGTCGCGGCCGCGCATGGATCGCCCGCGAAGACGACGATCTGATGCGGCAGCGCCAGCTGCAGATGGACTGGGTCGCCCGCATTACCGGAGCGCTGGAGGACGACCGCTTCGTTATCTTTCGCCAGCGGATCACGCCACTGGAACACCCGGACGCGCTGCCCCATTGGGAAGTGCTGACCCGGCTCGCGGAACCGGGTCAGCCGCTTGCCAAGCCCGAACTGTTCATTCCAGCCGCCGAGCGCTATGGGTTGATGCCGGCACTGGACCGATGGGTAGTGGGAACCGTGCTGCGGCATCTCGGCGGGCATCCGTCCGAACTCGGCGCGCCCGGCGTCATGACGGCGATCAACGTGTCGGGAACCACGCTTGGCGACAACGAATTCATCCGGTTCATTGCCACGAGTTTCCGCCGTTACGGCATCAATCCCCGGCAGATCTGCTTCGAGATAACGGAAACCGCCGCCGCAACCGACTTCGACGCGGCGCTTCGCTTCATCAATGCCGTCCGCGGGCTGGGGTGCCGGATATCGCTGGACGACTTCGGCGCCGGCTTCAGCTCGTTTTCCTACCTCAAGGCATTCCAGGTCGATTACCTGAAGATCGACGGCGGCTTCGTGCGCGACATGGATACGGACACCATGAACGCGCGCTTCGTGGAAAGCATGAATCACCTCGGCAAGTCGCTCGGACTCGCCACCATTGCCGAGTACGTCGAAACCGCGAGCGTGGTCGAACGCCTGCGTGATCTGGGAGTAGACTACGCGCAGGGCAATTTCCTGGGTCGGCCCCAGCAGTGGATCAATTGACAACACCAGGGGTTGAAACCCCTCCGGTTCGTCCCTACCTGATCTAATCCGCATGAACGCCGGCGCGCTTGCCGGCCAGAATCACAAGGACCAGTCATGGAGCAATACCGCGGAACGACTATCGTGTCGGTGCGGCGGGGATCGCAGGTGGCGGTGGCCGGCGACGGCCAGGTTTCGTTGGGAAACACCGTCATGAAGGGCAACGCGAGAAAAGTCCGGCGCCTTTACGATGGCAAGGTTGTCGCCGGTTTTGCCGGCGGTACCGCCGACGCCTTCACGCTTTTCGAGCGCTTCGAAGACAAGCTTGCGAAACATTCCGGCAATCTCACCCGCGCCGCCGTCGAACTCGCGAAGGACTGGCGCACGGACCGGATGCTGCGCCGCCTTGAAGCACTGCTGTGTGTTGCGGACAAGGAAGCCTCGCTGATCATCTCCGGCAACGGCGACGTCATCGAACCGGAAAACGGCCTGATGGCGATCGGCTCGGGCGGACCGTTTGCGCAAGCCGCGGCGCGCGCACTGCTGGAGAACACCGAATTGTCCGCGCGCGAAATCTGCGAACGTGCTTTGCACATCGCCGGCGACATCTGCATTTACACGAATCACCATCTCACTATCGAAGAGCTTTGAGTTTCGCACGCGCCAAGCGAAGCAATCTCGAAGCCGCGTTGATCACGAATTCGATGTTTGTTTCCTGGCAAGGCGCGCGGTGTCGAGCAAGCGGAATGTACGCGGTTGTACATGAGCATTGCGAGGCGACGCGCAACACAGGCAGGGGACAAACAGCGGATTCCCTTTCGAAGGCAAGCACATGAGCGATATGACACCGAGGGAAATCGTCCAGGAACTGGACAAGCACATCATTGGGCAGGCCGCCGCCAAGCGCGCGGTCGCCGTCGCACTGCGAAATCGCTGGCGCCGCATGCAGGTCGATGAACCGCTGCGCACGGAGATCACGCCGAAGAACATTCTAATGATCGGCCCGACTGGCGTCGGCAAGACGGAGATCGCGCGGCGTCTCGCGAAACTCGCGCGTGCGCCGTTCATCAAGGTCGAGGCGACGAAGTTCACGGAAGTCGGCTACGTCGGTCGCGAAGTGGATTCGATCATCAAGGACCTTGCCGACTTTGCCGTGAAGATGGTGCGTGAAGAGGAAATGAAGAAGGTGCGCTATCGCGCCGAAGAGCGCGCCGAAGAGCGCGTGCTGGATATCCTCCTGCCGAAACCGCGCGGCGTTGGTTTCGCGAACGAACCGCAGGAACCGGCGGAGGAAAACTCGTCGACGCGGCAGAAATTCCGCCAGAAACTTCGCGACGGCGAACTCGACGACAAGGAAATCGAAGTCGACCTGCCGGTGATGCAGATGGGTGTCGAGATCATGGCGCCACCCGGCATGGAAGAAATGTCCTCGCAGCTGCAGAATCTGTTTCAGAACATGGGCGGCGGCAAGCGCCAGCGGCGCATGATGAAGATAAACGAAGCGATGCGCCTGCTGGCGGACGAGGAAGCGCAGAAGCTGGTCAACGAAGACGAGATCAGACAGAAGGCACTGCATGCCGTCGAGCAGAACGGCATCGTGTTCATCGACGAGATCGACAAGGTGGCGAAGCGCAGCGAATTCCAGGGCGCGGACGTCTCCCGCGAAGGCGTGCAGCGCGACCTGCTGCCGCTGGTCGAAGGCTCCACCGTTTCGACCCGTTACGGCATGGTGCGCACGGATCACATTCTTTTTATTGCGTCCGGTGCTTTCCATGTCTCCAAACCGTCCGATCTGATTCCCGAACTGCAGGGCCGCCTGCCGATACGTGTCGAACTCGATTCACTGACTGCCCAGGACTTCACCCGCATCCTTACCGAAACGGATGCTGCACTGACGCTCCAGTATGCGGCGTTGATGAAAACCGAAGGTGTCATGGTCGATTTCACTGCCGACGGCGTACGTCGCATTGCCGAAGTGGCTTTCCAGGTGAACGAACGCACAGAGAACATCGGCGCGCGACGGCTGCACACCGTCATGGAACGGCTGATGGAGCAGGTTTCCTACGAGGCTTCCGACAAATCCGGCGCCTCGATAACCGTCGACGCGGAATATGTCGATCAGCAGGTCGGCAAGCTGGTGGAAGACGAGGACCTGTCGAGATATATCCTGTGACAGCACTGCTTTACGCCGGCGGCGTCTTTCATCTGGCGTTCGCGGCATTTCATCTCGGCTTCTGGACGCTGTTCGACTGGCGCGAACAGCTGCCACGCCTCAGCTTCATCAATCGTAATGTCCTGCAGATACTCAACCTCTGCATGACATTCGTGTTCCTCGTGGTCGCGTGGCTATCCATCGTTCACACTGACGCGCTGCTGCAACCGGGAATCGGCTACACGCTGCTGGCCGCGATCGCGCTTTTCTGGCTGCTGCGTGCGATCGAACAGGCGGTCTTCTTCGGATTGCGGAATGCGGCATCCGTCGCGTTCTCACTGGTGTTCCTCGCCGGCAGCGCGCTGTACGCCGTTCCGCTGTTCGCCTGAATGAACGCACCGACCGAAATCCATCTGCGCCGGCGGTCCCGCCTGCTCGTAGTCGCCTTCGGCGACGACCGTTACGAGTTGCCGTTCGAATACCTGCGCGTGTTTTCACCGTCCGCCGAGGTACGCGGGCACGGCGGTACCGAGAACGGTGTACCGAGGATTCTCGTCATCGGCAAGGAAGACGTGAACATCACGAAAATCGAACCGGTCGGCAATTATGCGATCCGCCTGGTCTTCGACGATGGCCACGACTCGGGAATCTACTCATGGCCCGTGTTGCGGGAGCTCGGGGAAAACTTCGAGGACTACTGGCGCCGTTACCATGAACGCCTGACTCGCGCCGGAGTCGAACACCGGTCCTGACCGCCTGGCCAGTACCTGCCCGCAACCGCAGCGGCCCGCGCTTCCTGATAGAATCGCACAACAGAATCGCACAATAGAATCTCACTCCCTTTTCGCAAGCCCACAGGTAGTCGCATGCGTTCCGACGGCCGTCATGACAAAGACACCACCGACTTCGGTTTCCAGGAAGTTCCTTTTGGCGAAAAGGCGCAGCGCGTGCGCGGCGTGTTCGATTCCGTCGCGGACAAATACGATGTGATGAACGATTTGATGTCGGGCGGCGTGCACCGGTTGTGGAAACGCTACACGCTGTCGCGCACCGCGCTCAAGCCGGGAATGCACGCGCTGGATGTGGCGGGCGGCACGGGCGATCTCGCACGCGGCATGGCTGCGCAGGTCGGCTCCACAGGCGAAGTCGTGTTGAGCGACATCAATGCGGCGATGCTGGCGAATGGCCGGCGCCGCCTTACCGATGCGGGCATCGTCGAGAACATCCGTTATGTCCAGCTGAATGCCGAAACGCTGCCGTTTCCCGATGCGAGCTTCGACTGCGTGACCATCGGTTTCGGCTTGCGCAACGTGACGGACAAGCCGAAAGCGCTTGCGAGCATGCGCCGCGTGCTGAAACCCGGCGGCCGCCTGCTGGTCCTCGAATTCTCCAAACCCGTTCTTCCCGGACTGGGAAAGATCTACGACGCCTATTCCTTCAAGGTGCTGCCGATGATGGGACGCGTCATTGCCAATGATGCGGAAAGCTATCGTTATCTCGCCGAATCCATTCGCCGCTTTCCCGATCAGGAAACGTTGCGCGACATGATGCTGGCCGCGGGCTTCGACCAGGTGAGTTTCCACAACCTGACGGGTGGCGTGGTCGCGCTGCACATCGGGCTGGTTTTCTGACCGGAATAAATGATGCGCCTTCCCGGGATGTTCACAGCCCTGTTGCAGATGACCTTCGATGCCGCCGTGGACGGCAACGAAGAGGCGCTGGCGTCGTGCGCGCGGCTTTCCGGCCGGACCGTGGCGATGGAAATCCGCGAGTTCGGTGCATCGGTCTACCTGCGTCCGCACGCCGGCGGGATCGAGCTGTTCAATCACTGGCGCGGCGAACCGGACGTGATCATCGAGGGAACCCTGCCGGCGCTGCTGTTTGCGAACCTGAAACGTGAAGCCGGAACACCTGCCGGCGTTCGCATTGCGGGCGACGCCGCCATCGGCCAGGAATTCCAGAAGCTGATTCGGCTGCTGGATATCGACTGGGAAGACCGTTTGTCGCGCTTCATCGGCGGAACAGCTGCGCACCGTGTCGGCCGCACGATCCGCGATCTCGGCAGCTTCGGCCGTGAGAGCGCGCAACGAATCGGCGAAAACCTGCGCGAGTACCTGCAACAGGAAACCCGCGACCTGCCGCTGCGCGAGGAGGTCGAGCAGTTCAACGAAGCAGTGGATTTCCTGCGTGCCGACATCGATCGCCTGGAGGCGCGCCTGCAGAAGCTGTACCGTCGCGCCTCGCAGAACGGCGTGACCATCAAATAAAAGGGATACGGCGTGATCGGACCGCGGCAGATCTTCCGGATGATGTACATCAATCTCGTGCTGGCGCGCCGCGGGCTCGACGAAGTCATTTTCGCTACGCACCTGTTCCGCCCGATCCGGTTCCTCATTTATCTCGCACCGTGGACGTGGTTCCGCAGCAACGACGTGCCGCGCGGCGTGCGATTGCGGCTGGTGCTGGAAGACCTGGGCCCGATCTTCATCAAGTTCGGGCAGATGCTGTCGACGCGCCGCGACCTGGTGCCGCATGACATCGCCGATGAACTCGCGCGCCTCCAGGATCGCGTGCCGCCATTCGACGGTGCGGAGGCGATCCGCATCGTCGAGAAGTCCGTCGGCAGGCCGGTCGCGGAAATCTTCGCGACGTTCGACGTGCAGCCGCTCGCATCCGCTTCCATTGCACAGGTCCACGCCGCCGAACTGTTCGACGGGCGGCGCGTTGTCGTGAAGGTGTTGCGACCCGACATCGAGCGCGTGATCCGCCGCGACCTCGAATTGATGTACCTGGTCGCCGGACTTGCACAACGCTACTGGAAGGAGGGCCGGCGCCTGCGGCCGGTCGAAGTCGTCCGGGAGTACGAGAAGACCATCATCGATGAACTCGACCTGATGCGCGAAGGCGCGAACGCCGCCGAGCTGCGCCGCAATTTCCAGGACTCCGAACTGCTGTACGTACCGGAAGTGCACTGGCCGTGCACGCGGCGCAATGTGCTGATCATGGAGCGCATCCAGGGAATTCCCGTCAGCGACATCGCGGCGCTGAAGGCGGCGGGCACCGACATGCAGGTGCTGTCGGAACGCGGCGTGGAAATCTTCTTCACGCAGGTGTTCCAGCACAATTTCTTTCATGCCGACATGCATCCCGGCAATATTTTCGTCGACGTGACGGATCCCGCCAGGCCGAAATACATCGCCGTGGACCTCGGGATCGTCGGCACGCTGGAGCCGCGCGACCAGCACTATCTTGCGGAGAATTTCGTCGCGTTCTTCAACCGCGATTACCAGCGCGTCGCGGAGCTGCATGTGGAATCCGGCTGGGTACCCAAGGGCACGCGCGTCGATGAGTTCGAGTCCGCGATCCGCACGGTGTGCGAACCGATCTTCCAGCGGCCGCTGAAGGATATTTCCTTCGGTCAACTGCTCGTTCGCCTGTTCCAGACCGCGCGCCGTTTCAACATGGAAGTGCAGCCGCAGCTCGTGCTGCTGCAGAAGACATTGCTGAACATCGAAGGCCTGGGCCGCGACCTCTACCCCGAACTGGATCTATGGAAGACCGCGAAACCGCACCTGGAACGCTGGATGCGCGAGCAGCTGGGGCCGCGGCATTATTTCAAGCTGTTGAAAAAGGAATTCCCCGGGATCGCCGAGGCGTTGCGCGAGATTCCGCTGCTGCTGCACGACACGCTGCGCCAGACGGTGGACGGCGAACTCGAAATTCGCCGCGACATGGACAAAGACCTGTTGCGCAAGGACATGCGCGGTCAACGCCACGCCATGGTGCTTTCCGTCATCGGCTTTGCCGGCGTACTGAGCGGCGCGCTGTTTGTCGGCCTCGGCGTCACTCCGCTGTGGTCCGGCCCCGTGCTGATGGGCGGCGGCGGCATGGCCTTGCTGGTTGCGCTGCTGAAAGACTGACGTATTTCTGCGGGCGGTTCATCACGCCCGTTGCAGCGCTTTTTCGACCTCGCGACTGCGATCCGCGCTTACCAGCTGTTCCACCAGCTTCAGTGCAAAATCCATGGCCGTGCCCGGGCCGCGCGATGTGATCAGCTTGCCGTCCTGGACAACCGCATCCTCCGAATAACGCATACCTTTTGCCGGATTCGTATCGATGTATCCGGGGTAACTGGTCGCGGTGCGGTTTTCCAGCAGGCCGGCAGCGGCGAGCACCTTGGGCGCTGCGCAAATGGCCGCCACGAACTTCCCGCTGTCCGCCATTTTCACCAGCAGCTCGCGAATCCGGGAGTCCGCTTCCAGCCGGTCTGCCCCGCCGCCACCGCCCGGCAACACGACGATGTCGTAATCGTCCGCCAAGGCGTTGTCGAGACCGGTATCGGGCTCGATGCGCACACTTCGCGACGCCGTTATCGTTTCGCCGGTCAGGCTCGCGACCGTCACGTCCACACCGCCGCGGCGCAGGATATCGATGATGGTGACGGCTTCCAGCTCTTCACAGCCGTCGGCCAGCGGGACCAGGGCGCGCGGTGTCGTCATCGGATTCTCCCTTGCTGCGAGTGCGGGTGCTGTCAATGTGCTGCGGGCGTTGCGGCGGCTTTCAAGTGCGGCTCCAACAGAACGGGTGGCGTGAGCAGGGTGCTGACCGGCACCAGCCGGACGCCGAATTCGGTTTCGAGGACGGGCAGTATTGCCGCAAGGAATTCCAGGGTCCGGGGATAGGGATGGCCGATGCCGATCGCGCTGCCGTTGGCGCGTGCCCGTTCGACCAGCCGCGTGAATTCGGCAGCGATGGCGTCGCGTTCCGGCACATTGTCGAGGAACACGTCGCGCCGTGCCGCCGGCACGCCACGCTCGCTGGCCATGGCGAGCGCGACGGAGTCCGCGTGCGTGTAGCTGTCGATGAAGAACAGCTGCCCGTCCGCGGCGAGATCCTGCATCAGCCAGGTCATGTGTCCCGGATGACGTGTCAGCAGGCTGCCCATGTGATTGTTCACGCCGCGCACATGCGGAACGGCGGACAGGTTGTCGCGCAGTATCCGGCGAAATTCGGTTTCGGTCGTATCGAGTGTTATGGCGCCGGGACCGAGCGCCTTGCCGTTCAGCGATTGCAGCGGCAGATGCAGGAGTACTTCCTTGCCGTTTTCATAGGCGCGTTTCGCGAGCTCGCGAGCGTATGGTGTATGCGGCAGAAAAGCGCAGGCAATGGTTCCGGGCAGGCTGACGGCGGCGAGGCCTTCGGCATGCCGGTCGCCGACATCGTCAATGATGATGGCGATGCGCGGCAGCTCATCGGCCACGGCGCGAGACACCAGGAACACCAGCAGGAATGTGGCAACGATTATCCGCATGCTCACCGCCGGGCATTCCTGTTGCGCCGCGCTTCGTCGAGCAGTTCCACTGCGCGACCCGTCAGCGTGTCGCTTGCCGTATCCGCGCCGAGCGCCGCGTCCGCTTCGCTGGTCTCAACGTCGGGAACGATACCGGCGCCTTCAATCAACCGGCCGGACGGCGTGCGGTAGTGCGCGGTCGTGATCATCAGCGCACCGCCGCCTTCCAGCGGAATCATGGATTGCACGGCGCCCTTGCCGAAGGTGGTGCTGCCGAGAACGGTGGCGCGGGAATGATCCTGCAGGGCGCCTGCGACGATTTCCGCGGCCGATGCCGTCCCGCCATTCACCAGCACCACCATTGGCAGGTCGGCCAGCAGATCTTTCGGCGTCGCGGTGTAATCGAAACTCTGGCCCGCCGCACGACCACGTGTTGATACGATAACTCCGTCGTCGAGGAACGCATCGGCAATCTCGACGGCGCCGTCAACGACACCGCCGGCGTTGTTGCGCAGATCGAGGATGACGCCGGAAAGCTTTCCATCATGTGCGCCCAGCGTGTTCAGCAGCCGTTCGAGATCGGCCGACGAACCGTCGCTGATCAGCGCGATCCGCACGTAGCCTGTGTTCCCTGCGAGCACTTCGCCGCTGACGCTCGGAATGTTCACGAGCTCGCGCGTCAACGTGACATCGAACGGGTCGTCGTCGCCCCGTTGCACCTGCAGCACGACCTGCGTGCCGGTCGCGCCGTGCAATACCGTGTCGAGCTGGACAGGATCGAGGCCCGCCAGCGGCTTGCCATTCGCGCGCAGCAACCGGTCTCCCGGCAGCAGTCCCGCGCGTTGTGCGGGCCCGCCATCGAACGGCGTGACGATCACGTACGCATCCGCCGTACGGCTGACCTCGACACCGATGCCTTCGTAACGGCCGAATGCGCTGATGCGCGCCTGTTCGTATTCGTCGGCGTCGAGATAGACGGAATAGGGATCGAGACCGGCAGCCATGCCGCGAATCGCTTCGGTAATCAACAGCGTGTCGTCGACCGGTTCGGCGTACTGCTCGCGGATTGTCTGCAAGGCTTCCGCAAAACGTCGCGCATCTTCCCAGGGCAATGCCTCTTCGGCCATTTCCGAGCCCATTGCCGGCACGGCCAGACAGAGCAGCGCGATGCCGGCAACGCATAGTGGCAACGCTCGATTCACAGCACGGAACGATTTCGTATTCATCAGCCACCTGCTCCTGCGAGCAACCACTTGCGCGGATCTTCGATACGCGTGCCGTGCCTGATTTCAAAATACAGAGCGGCGTTTTGCTGACCGCCGGAATCACCTATCGCCGCGACGATTTCGCCCGGCTGCACCCAGTCGCCGACTTCCTTGTAAAGCGCCTGGTTGTGACCGTACAGGCTGAGATAACCATCGCCGTGCTCCAGAACCAGCAGCAATCCGTAATGCGGCAACCAGTCTGCGTATGCGACGCGGCCGTGCGAAATAGCGCGCACCGGCGTACCGCGATTCGCCGCGATCATGAGCCCCTGCCAGCGCATCCTGCCTTCGGCGCGCGCATCGCCGAAACGCGCAACGACATTCCCCGCGCTCGGCCAGGGCAACTTGCCTTGCAACTGCTTGAAAGGCACGCGGTTCGCGCTGTCCGCGGGAATGTCGGCGAACACATCGAGAAGCGACTGCACGAGTTCAGTGAGCGCGCGCTCATCGGCCTGCAACTGACGCAGCTCGACATTGCGATCGCGAATTTCGGATTCAAGCCGGGCAAGCAATGCCGCGCGCTGGTCACGCGCCTGCTCAAGACCGGAGAGAATGCGGCTGCGTTCCGTGCGTGCTGTATCGAGACCGGCCACTTCGGAACCTATTTCAGTCTCGAGTTCGACCAGGCGCTGCAAACGGCTGTTGACGCGCTCGATGCGCGCCGCGCGCTCGCGGTTGAGAAAATCGTAATAGACCAGCACGCGGCCCAGCTTCGCCGGGTCCTGCTGGTTCAACAGCAATTTCATCTTCTCCTCGCGGCCGGCGATGTAGGCGGCGCGCACCTGTCCGGCGAGCGCGTCGCGCTCGGCGGCCAGGCCGGCACGCTGCGCGCGCTGTTCGGCTTCGAGTTCCTGCAGGCGCTCCTGCTTGAATTGCAGTGTGATATTGACGTCGCGCAATGCGTTCGCGGCACGGCCCAACTCCCGCTCGGTATCGCGCAACTCGCCGGTCAGCTTGTCGCGGCGCCCGATGTCGCGCGCCAGCTCGCGCTGCACGCGCTGGATCCGTTCACGCAGATCCTCCAGCTCTTCCTGCTTCTGACGCGCGTCCGCCGTCCCGGAAGACGATTTCGCCATTCCCATCGACAGGGAGCAGGCAAACAGAACAATGACGGTAACGCGCCTCATTGCGTGTTTTCGTTCAACTCCACCAGCGTTCGTCCCGTCATTTCCTGCGGTGCCTCCAGGTTCATCAGCGCGAGAATGGTAGGCGCGATATCGGACAGTGCACCGCCGTCAACCAGCGTCGCCGGACGCCCCTGGTAAATCAGCGGCACAAGATTCGTGGTGTGCGCAGTGTGCGCCTGGCCGGTCGTGTCGTCATGCATCTGTTCGACGTTGCCGTGATCTGCGGTAATCAACAGTTCACCGCCGGCATCCCGTACCGCGTTCGCGACGCGGCCCATGCACAGATCCAGCGCCTCGACCGCCTGCACCGCCGCATCGAATTTGCCGGAGTGTCCCACCATGTCGGCATTCGCATAATTCACCACGATGAAGTCGTACTCGTCCGATTCGATGGCGGCGACGAGTTTGTCCGTCACTTCGGGCGCGCTCATTTCCGGTTGCAGATCGTAGGTCGCGACACGCGGCGACGGTACCAGTACGCGGTCTTCGCCGGGATACGGCGCTTCCTCACCGCCATTGAAGAAGAATGTCACGTGCGCGTACTTCTCCGTTTCGGCGATGCGCAGTTGCCGCATGCCGAGCTGCGAAAGATATTCGCCCAGTACATTCGCCGGACGCGTCGGCGGGAACGCGACGGGCAGGCCGAAATCCTTCCGGTACTGCGTGAGGCAGACGAAGCGCGCGAGTCTGGGCCGCGTCTCGCGGACAAAGCCGTCGAAGTCGTCCTGCGTGAATGCCTGCGTCAATTCGCGTGCGCGGTCCGCGCGAAAGTTCATGAATACCACCGCGTCGCCGTCACGCACCGACCCCGGTTCGCCGACCCGGGTCGGTTTCACGAACTCGTCGTTTTCGCCGCGCTCGTACGCGGCATCGAGTGCGGCCAGTGCGTCGCCGACACGGTACGGCGCTTCGCCACCGGTCATCAGATCATAGGCCTGCTGCACGCGATCCCAACGCTGGTCGCGGTCCATCGCAAAATAACGGCCGACGACCGACACGATGCGCGCATGTCCTGTCTGCTGGCAGAGCGCCGCCATTTTCTGCAACGATTCCCGTGCGCTGCGCGGTGGCATGTCGCGGCCATCCAGCAGTGCATGTACATGTACCGTGGCGCCGCGTTCCGTCGCGAGACGCACCATTGCGAACAGGTGTTCATCCAGCGCATGCACGCCGCCGGGTGACAGCAGCCCGATCAGATGCACCACGCCGCCGTCGCGTTTCGCGGCGTCGACTGCGCCCGTGAGTTCCGCGTTGGCGAAGAATTCACCGTCGTCGATCGCCTTGCTGATACGCGTAACGTCCTGGTAGATGACGCGACCGGCGCCGAGATTGAGATGGCCGACCTCGCTGTTGCCCATCTGGCCGCCAGGCAGCCCCACCGCAATACCGGATGTGTCGATCAGGGTGTGCGCGTTGTCTCGCCACAGCCGGTCCCAGTTCGGCGTGTGCGCTGCGTGAATGGCGTTATGTTCGGTCGTTTCGGAGTAACCCCAGCCATCGAGGATGGCGAGGACGACGGGGCGTGGTCGCTGGGTCATCGTGCAGAGGAGTCCGTATTGAATGAGGCGGGTGGAAGGTTCCTGTGATTTTACCGGGTCGGACAAGCCTTTTCGCCCCCTGATATAATGCGTGGCTACTTTTCACACCGGATGGAATACACATGGCCGAGTATCTGGCCTTTGCCAAAGATCATATTCTCCTCGTCGGCGCCGCTGCGGCGCTGATCATCATCATCATCGTCAGCGAACTGCGCCGGGCGCGCCGGCCTTGGCACGACGCCGAGCCTGCCGCCGCCGTGCGCCTGATGAACGCCGGCGCGCAACTGCTCGACCTGCGTGGTCACGACGCCTACCGTTCGGGACACATCGTCAACGCGCGTCACCTGCCGATGGACGAACTTGCCGCGAAGGCCGACAAGCTGGACAAAAACACACCGGTGATCGTTTATTGCGATTCCGGGGTCAGCAGCACGCGCGCGGCCGAACAGCTGGTCAAGCTCGGATTCGTCGACGTCTGGCAGTTGCGCGGCGGACTCGCGGCATGGAAGCGCGATAACAT